>Ga0209044_1001051_pt1 | contig 18638 bp, 19 predicted proteins | sample SaaInlV_130m_DNA_FD_184655 | JGI IMG/M metagenome (GOLD analysis project Ga0209044, IMG submission 184655) | Marine microbial communities from expanding oxygen minimum zones in the Saanich Inlet - SI037_S4LV_130m_DNA (SPAdes) (version 2) | ecosystem: Environmental > Aquatic > Marine > Intertidal... | reverse complement strand
CACCATTACGACCACCGGCAATCAGGCATTAACAACCAACCGGCTCCAAGTAAATCAAGAAAGTCTTCGTCCAGCGGCCGTTCTAGTAGAGGCAGTAGTTCACGTGGCGGCGGCAGTTCTCGTAGCGGTGGCAGTTCTCGTAGCGGTGGCAGTTCTCGTAGCGGTGGTTCACGCGGCGGAAGAAGCGGTGGCGGTAGACGTCGCTGAGCATTCAACCAATTCAAGACAAGTTGAGTATTATGTCTTCTAAATTCCCCCCAAAAAGAGGTTGGTTGAGTTCTGGAATTGGCAATATTGTTCACGGCCCGGGTTCGTATTATCTTGATGATGAATCAATCACTCAGAGATTTACCGACATTATAACGCACCAAGAAGCACATGCTAAAATTCTAGAATTACTGAAAGATGATAGGTTAAATCCACCCATTATGTGGCAACTAACAGATCCATGGGGCAATAAACCAGGTCATTTGATTGTACACAAATTGAAGTTTCTTCGACAAAACTTAGACGCTGATACAGCACCCTCTGGCCACAAAATAAATGTAGAGGATATTCCTTCTCTAAATTTGTTAAATTGGCAAGGGTTACCTCACCCTGAAGGAAATCATGTATATTATTTGAAAAAATTACCTAAACAAAGAGGGTTATTGAGAATTCTAACATTTTTTGTTATTACTGCTGCTGTAATATCTTTATTGGCTTTGGGTGCGATAAATTTGTTGCAATAGTCATGCAAAGAAGGGAGTTTTTCCTTTTCTCAATGCCCATTCTTGCCTCGTATTGCATCGGACACACCCAATAGAATTCCTTGCCACAAGGCGATGGACCATCTAAAAGTTAATCGTCGTACTTTGAGTATTGCAATTAACATTCTTCTTGGACTTTTTCTAATCGCTCCGCGATTAACTACTCCCAATGGCCCTCTCCACAAAATTAATTCATGAATAATCAACAACATTAAAGAAATTAACAAAAATCTTGTTTGCCACCAATGTTGAGCAACTTCCCAAGAGTATTCTGGATTGAGATAAAAATTATAGATAAATGGTAATCCAGAAAATAGTGCAGTTATCCAAAGTGGAGCGATTGCAAGTACCATTGTTGACGAACCAATGAAATCAAATCCAGGTCCGGTTCTTTTCCTCCTTGGATATTTGCGAACAATTCTCAAGTGCCCTCGTGCATCTCTTCTCCTCTTAGCAAGGAACCTCTTTTGTCCCGTTTCTGCAACATGGCTTACAATCGCATCGGGAGCGTAAACAATTGTTCCACCAGATTCGATTAATTTTAGACTTACTTCCATGTCTTCTGCATGATACCAAAGAGGATCAAAACTTCCAACATTGAGCAAAGCTTCCTTGTTAAACATTGAACATGGCCCATTTGCAAGTGATGTGCGGCGAGGTCGTGAACGGTATTTCTGTGCAATCTCTACCGAGCGAACCAAACTCACAACATCATCTGCAGATTCAAATATAGTTCTACCCGTAACCGCTACAACTTTTTCATTTGCACTTACTGGATTCGCTTCCGCAACCAAATTAGAGACCCAATCTCTCTCTGGCCGGACATCAATATCTGTAATGGCAACCCATTCACCTTTTGCATGTTCTACTGCCAATCTTCGTCCAGCAGATAGCCCAAGTGCATTCTGTGACAATACGATAATTGGGATTCCATTTTCTCCTTCTGGGTCGTGCCACTTCTGCAAAGTTTCGCATGATTGGTCGGATGACCCGTCATCTACTGCTATTATTTCCAAAGGCCGGTAGGATTGGTTTTGTAATGCTTCTAGGCACCCATCTATCCATTGACGTCCGTTTCGGACACAAACTGTGACAGTGACAAGCATATTTTCACCTCCATTACAATATCTCAAAAAATGAGAGCAGGTCCCTGCATCTCTCTTTTGCAGCGAGGTCCGTAACCCTCATTACAACTCCTAAACGTGGTTGTCCATACAATACAACCGTCCCCAAAGGAGCGATCAAATGGATCAATATCGGCGCTAAATCTTCTTCACCGTCCACTTCAATAACAACTGATTCATCTGCATAAATTGCATTTTCAATTGCATCCCTTAGAGATGGAGTTAGGAGTCCTGGAGGATTTTCTGCAGCTAGATTATGTGCGAAGATGGAGGTATTAACACGATCTTCTTCATTCAATTTTGTTCTTTTGGTTTGGCCGTCAATAAGCGCAATATCTGGTGTGAAACCCATATCGATTAGAGTTTTTACTGTGACGTCTCCTACTGCGACAATTGGTCCACGCGGATTTGGTAGTGCATCTAAAGTTGCCATCATTGCAATCTCTGTGTCATCTTCAGGCCCCATGAATAATTCCCCCATCGGTATTTTCAATTCATCATCTAAGGTTTTAGCCATTTTCAAAACAGAATCATGCTGTTTCTCGCTAATCCATGGATTACCATCTCGGTCAATTAATCCATTACGAATTCTTGTTGAGGAAACAATTCCTCCTACTCCATCTTTCAGATGAGGAATTTCAATAATTTTGAGTGGACCCAGTTGATTGTTTTCTCTCATTTCATTGATTATTTCACACATAGCGCGGGTTTCTATTGTTGCCACAATTGCGTCTGCATCGGGATGAGCTGGTGCTGGACCCATTTCATCCTCTAATTCATGAATAGTCAATGGACAATCTGCATATTCATCAGCCCATTCAAGAATCGCTTCTAATCTAGTATCAAATGATTGAACATAAGGGGATTTTGTAGATGCCATTTCATCATTGGTGAGATGGACTTCTACACGTTCACTGTTGCGACATGCGCCATCAAGTAGTAATTTATGACCAGCATGAAACCGGTCAAACGTTCCACCAACTAAGCAACAGCGGTGAGCTACTTCGTCTTCCACATACTAATGTGAAAAAACAAAGACTTTGAGTGCATCGCAAAGAATTCTACTAATCTGACGATTTTCCGACGGGGAAAAAATAACGAACTGCACTTTCAAAGTGCCGTACTATGTCGGAATTGATCAATACTTGTTCAAAGATTGTGAACCGGTAGTGATTTGACCATCGTTGTCGATAATGATAGCTGTACCTTCAATCCACCCTGGGCAATTAGATGAAACCCAATTACGAGTTGCCCATTCACAGATATCATATCCGCCAGAAAGTATTCCTGAACGCTTGATATATCCTACCTTGACAATGTCCTTGTCTTTTGAAAGCACATTACCAAGTTGTTGACTGGTTGTGCCATGGCGCATTGTACTGTTTATGTGTTCAAGGATTTCTGCGGTGTTGCGTGGGCGGTCACCTAGGAACTTCTTGATCTTCTCTCTTATTCTAGTTGTTTTCATTTGTTTTTCCCTCCTGTTAAATGGTCACTTCGGCAATGATAATTGCCAGCATTACCAATCAGCGAGGCCACTCATATAACCATTTTGCCGACAACTATTGATTTGGTTACGGTTGCATACATAAACCGGTGCATATTTTGCACTGTTATTTGAATTAAGTAAGTAATAATGGACTTCTCCAGTGGAAATCCGTAACTTAATGTAATAAGTTAGTTAATTTAGGGGCAAAGAATATGTAAGTAATACACCTGTGCTTGGTTTAGGTGACATAGGGTGTCTAATGTGCGGATTCGAAGTGGATATCAGCGCCGAATATTAGACTGGTTGTCCGATGGAGGAGGGACTGTATCCGACATTAGTGAGCAATTAGAATTGAGAATGCCACACGTATCCCTAGCCCTTAGGCAATTGCGCGAAAGTGGCGACGTTGTAAGAGAAGACCAATCCGGAATAAGAGGCGCAGTACACCGAATGACAAGTTCGGGATTTGAACGATTACAACAAGATTCCTTGCACAGAATAAAGAAATACGTCAAACAAATACCCTCGGATGGAGAAATTATTTTACTTTCACGAGATGACTCCGCACTACTACTTGGTTATGTGAATGAACCATCATCACCACTGATTGAACTACCAGAAGATGGCAATATGTTAGATTCTCCGCTTAACGGCTCCTCCAATGGAAATAGAGGGGGGCGTTGGGCTATTGCAAGAGGAAATGGAATAAAATGGTATGATGTTGAGACTTTGCAGCAAGTTGATGCTCCAATAAAAACCGATACGGGTACTTTGGGAGACTGGTCACAAAAAATAACAAAAATTGGCCTACAAAGTGCAAGGCTATTGGACAATTCAAAAAAATGGAATGTTACTGAAGGAACCTGGCTTAAGTCGCTAAATGAAAAATCACAATTACCTTCAATATTGAGTAATGGTGAATATGTCCTTGGTTCAGTTAGCGATGGTATTGAAATCTCACCACCACTTGGAATCCATGGCCATTTTTCATCTACGATATTGAGGAGTTTGACTCTGTCTTCACTATCACAGGAAGCAATTGTTATCGGTGAATTGAGAGAAAACGAAGGGAATAGATTACTACCCCTGGCAATACTCCGAGAGTGGTTAATTCGTCGCCATCCACGACTCGATGACGACAGATTAAATGAAAAATGGAATTCCCTATATCGCTATTATTCAAACGATGAGGGTTCAAGCCCTTCAATTTCAATAAAGAGAGAACTATTGGCAGATTTTGGTGAAGTGAAATGGAGCGATGATAAGGTTCAGAGAATTGAATTAAATGGTGTTTCAGAAAATGGCGGTGTTTGTATTTACAATTGGATCTTATCCGAACAAGCACAGTTCGTTGGAGAATGGAATTGGTCAATTCAAAATAATCTACCACTCCTTAGAAGAATTATTTCTAGCGGTTACTGTAGAATTCTAATCACTACAAAGGGTAAATTTACAGCATTAACAAAGTCAAATTTGCTTCTTTTCAAGGGAGATGGCATGTCTAGAGTGAATTTGCAAATTGAAAGAGGAATAACTTTACCACTTACACTATCAGGAAATAAGCTAACTAAGAAATCGTCTTATTCCAGTAGATTCATTCCTGCAAATGCTATCGAACTAAATCAATTTTTGAACGGGCAAACTATTGAACATTCCTTTTCTGTAGAAGACAATTCCGATTCAAGTTCTCAAATTTGGAGGGCGATTGAATTGCTACCAGAAGGAGATGCTGAATATGCAAACTCTGTTGAAAGAGAAAATCCTCTTGCTGCTTGGATAGCATCGCCAAAACAAGACCGTGTGCGATGCTGGCAACGTATTGGTGAGGAGTTGGGCACTGGATGGGCAGACCTCCTGCCGATTGAGTTATGCAATAACCAACTACTGATTACTGCGATTAGCAAGGCAGGAGATTCTTGGAAAGATGAGGCGATAAATCAACTAAAATCAAATTTCATGCTTCACAATCAATCCGTAATCGAAGTAGAGCATCTTCTCAAAGATAAAAAGGCAAAATCATTTTTGGCGGCAGCGATTTTACTTGCTAGTGAAACTTACCCTCCTGAATTATGCGATATCATTTCTGATTCATGCAAAATTTGGTTGGATGCTCCGCGTTATAGTTGTCAAGTATTACAAGCATTATTCCCATTAGGAATGAAGCTTGATGAAGAAAGAATGAAATTAGCACTGAAATGTGCTAAGGCTTCAAAATCCCACCCAAGAGATTCCGTTCTCGCTGTTTGGGGCGATTTAATTCTTAGACTAGAAAGTGGAATTTCTGTTTCACTTGACTTGGTCCGTAAAGTGATGCAAATTCTACCCCACACATGGTGGTCAGGATGGTCGGCGGAATGGCTGCAAATGCAATTATCTGCTTCTTCTTCCAGACGCTGGTTATCAGAAAATTACATCCCATGGCCTGCATTAATTTGCCGCCCTAAAGGTGAGAGAGTCGGAATCCCTGGCCACCCAATAATGCACAAAGGACTTGAAACAAAAAGTGAATCTTTATTGCATATTTTATTACTGGAAGAGGGGCAAGGAAAAGCCCCATTGTTAGACTTATACGATTCAATAATAAACACAGAAAATGATAATCCAATCCACAAAGGAAGGATACATCCACTTGTTGGATACCTGACAAAGCCTGTTGATTCTTGGCCTTCTATCAGCCCTCAAATGTTGCAGCAAGGTGAATTAGAAGTATCGGCTCTACTCTTTGGACGTGCATTCCGCAATAACATTGAGCAATAGATGGGTTCAAATGGGGAGGGTTGGTGGATTTGTCTACCGCACCTGCAACATCTGGTGGAGCTACTGTGAAAATCAGCTATGATATCTGATACCAATGGTGCGGAGTGCAATTCGAAGGCCAAATGGATCCCTCGGGAGATGAAATTTGGTGCAAACGCACTTAAACCATCGGAAGGTTATGGGTCCTCTTGCGACCATTGGGATGACCAAGAGACAACCACCCTTCCGGACAGTACGCCCTGTCACCGAGGGTCAGGCCTTTGAGCAATGCAATGAAAAAGGCCGTTAGGTGGCGGGGCACAGCTTTCTTCTCACAATATTATTGTAAGCGAAAATCAGTTTCCTTCAAAAATTGCAAGTGCCTCTTCAACTGAAGCACCTTGACAAATTATTGCGTCACAAGCAGCAGTCATTCTAACCGCTTCATCAGTTTCCTTCTGGTGAATATTTCTTCCAGTTGCAGCACCACTACATTTTGAGATATTTATTTGTCCCCAAAGACGCTCTAGGAAATCTTTTGCAGGCAATGATCCACCACCTGAACAAATTATTCCAGTTCTTCCTGCTGCTTCAACTGCAACTTTCAAAGATTCAAATCGGTCCATGCCATCAAAATTGTTTGGATAATTTACTTTAGCGAAATCTGCTCCAATACATGCTGCAACTCCTGCTGCTCCAGATATTAATTGTGGATCCATCTCATCAGAAACTGCCTTGCCACGTGGATACATCCAAACTACTGTAATCAAACCAAGTTCATGTGCTTGGCGAATGAAGGATGCTGCCTCTGTTAGCATTTCATGCTCATATTCACTTCCGATATAGACAGTATAACCGATTCCAACAACATTAATTCCGTTGCGTATTAGAGCCATCACATCTTCCAGATCCCACATTGCTTGGGAGACTGGATCTCTTTGCGAAGTCTTTACCATGTGAGATTTTGAATTTAATTTAACCAAATATGGAATATTAGGGTAATCTCGTGCATAATGTGAAATTAATCCGAGTTGGCCCGCTAATACACCAATTGTACCCGCATCGTGAGTTGCTTGTCCAATTTTGAAAAAGTGCTCCGGATCGTTTGAAGATAATGGGATGTTGTTTCCGCCATCATAAAAGTCATCATTAAGGTGCTCAATTTTTTGGTCACAGGCAAATAAATTCATATGACCTGTACCTGCTGTAGCCGCTGCCATATTTTTCTCAAATTCGCCTCGTAATTCATTTGGAACATCTGCTGGAACATTATACTTGGACATTACAATCACCCTATATCTGCGGCCAGACCCATTCCTCACTTCAAGACTACGGAGAGTTTTTCCTACAAAATGCGACCATTTTCGTTGTCGATTTTGTAAATTTGTGAAGACGGGCGGGTTGTGAGTAATTATCTTCCTTTAATTTTATAATTGAAATGAAGTTTGAAAAAAACATGGCCCGAGCATGTACCAGTTGTGGTAAATCAGGCCATAATAGTAGAACATGCATACTGCAAAAGCAAAATAATAACCTCGATATCAATTCAAAGAAAGAGGTAAGAATCTGCTCAAGTTGTGGTCAACAAGGACACAATGTGTCAACTTGTGAAATGACGAATCCGACTAAAGCAGAAAGAAGAAAATTAAGAAGGGCTGCGAAGGGTAGCCGTGCTTGCAGTTCTTGTGGAAGACACGGCCACAATAACCGAACTTGCATTGTTGCAAATCCTAACCGAATTTCTCGTAAGAATTGGAACGATGGAAAAAGACATTGCCACCATTGTGGAAAGTCTGGCCACAATTCTAGAACTTGCTCAATAATGCAACATGATAGAAAGACTAGAAGGTCCAGAATAGATGGAAAAAGAATTTGCAGCCAATGTGGGAAAATTGGACATAATACTAGAACTTGTCCTGTATTGAATCCAAATCGTACTCAGAATAATTTACGTCGCGGTAAAAAAATATGTGGGCAATGCGGGGACAAAGGCCACAATAAGAGAACTTGTCCAATAATCAATCCAATAGCCGCTAGTGCTAGGAAATTGAGAAACGGTAAGAACAAAGGTCAACGACATTGCAAGATTTGTAATGCCACTGGCCACAATTCGAGAACATGCTCACAAATTGCGTAACAATTCTATTCCGAATGAAACTATTTGTTCACTGTCCAGTGAATTGTGCACTACGCTTTTCTACGTATGCTGCGATTCCTTCTTTTGCATCACTGCTGTTGAAAAGAGAAGCTTGTAATTCTCTCTCAAGTGCAAGATGGTATTCGAATGGAATCTCTGGTCCAGTTTGGCATGAACGCTTGATATTTCCAACCGCTTTGGTAGCCTTGTTAGGTAGTGTAAATTGGCTGCAGTAGTCTAGAATATCTCTTCGGAACTCTTCTGGTGTTCCAGCGTAGATGTGATTGATAAGGTTGCAACCATGTGCATCCTCAAAAGACATTAGTTCTCCTGTAACCATCATTTCAAGGGCTTTTGCCTTACCAATGAGACGAGTCAAGCGTGCTGTACCGCCAGTTCCTGCTAGAACTCCAAGATTGATTTCTGGAAGTCCAACTTTTCCTGAGTTCTTTCTAGCAATTCGGATATCTGCTGCCATAGCGATTTCAAGTCCACCGCCTACTGCGTGACCATTGATTGCACAAACAACCAATTTGGAAGTTTGTTCAAGACGAGAAAGAGTCTCATTTGCGTGAAGACAGAAGTTGTATTTGAAACCAGGAGTTACGCTGTTTAGCATTTGAATTGAAGCACCTGCTGAGAAGAAGGAAGCACCGTTACCGGTCAATATTATTACAGTAACATCATCATCAAAACGTGCCTTGACAATCGCTTGGTCAATATCTCTCATCATTCCATGAGTATAGGTATTTGGAGAACGATCATTTTCACCGGTAAGTGGCTCACCTGCGGCGTCTGAAGTTAACTCAATAACTGCAATTCCATTATTGGTAGTACCATAGTTTACAAGACGATTGTCCATTGCTTCAAATTTGAGTCCGTATAAGTCGCTCATAGTCCGCCCAAAGGTGATAGCATTATGAACAAATCGCCAAACAATTCAGACTTCACTTATCGCTTATTGGCGTTTCAACATCATTAGAGAATGATGTCTTCGCCCCACTGCGCCTAACATTATCCCATTTTTCGCCAACTGCTTTCGCCTCAGGACTCTGTTCCCACCAATCACGCTTTAATGCTGGCCGAAATGGCATTCTTCTAACACCGCGACCCATTGCTTTAGGGTCTGGTTTCAACATAAATGGTGTGACGATTGGAAATAATAATTTTTTGAATAAAGTAGGTCTAAACAACTTGGAAATCCAAATCAAACCATCGCCGTTTCTTTTTTGACTCCTCATCCAACTTCTGCACATGAACTTGAATGTTCTATCACCCACTCGGTTCATTAGCCATCTATTGACAACACTGGTCTTGACATAGGGCATCAATTTCTTGCGAACTTCGCTTTCGTAATCACATTCTCCAAGGATATCTTTAGCTGCTAATGTTCCACTCCAAACTGCCATTCTCATACCAAAGCCCCACATAAAATCCTGTAGCCCACCTGATTCTCCAACATAGTATCTGCCATCTTGTTTGTAGTTGCGATTGATTGTGAAATCCCCCTTCCCACCTACTCTTTTTACTGGATTCATATCAATATGAGGATATTTCTTTTGATACCATGCAATCGTTTCGTTGAGGAATCGTTCCGATTTCCTCTGCTTCCTCCATAAACAAGTACAAATCAATCCTACGCCATCGACGATGATCATGTAAGAATAAGACCCGGGGGCCAACTTATCATTTAATTGAAAAGAAATATGATTTTCATTAGATGTGTGGAAAATTTCCCCATAAGCAACTGCAGATGTTCCTTTCGGACCACATGCAATGATAGTGCAATCCTCTTCCTTTACCCTCGATTTGTAGTGAATATTGGCCCCTGCTTCCAAAGCCATTTTCTTGAATCCTTGGTCAATTGTATGGTCGCTTGTGCCTCGTTCAATTATTCTGTATGATACTTTGTCGGAATATGGATTGGTTATTTCATCATCGGGATGAATTAAATCAATTTGATTGAACTCAGTAGCCTTGAATTTCTTTGAATCAAAACCCCATTCTTCTAATTGGTCAAAGAAATCTTCTTTCATTGACCAGTTTTCTATGGCTTGAAAGTCACCATCAAAACGTGACCCTGAATCCGCTCGGATGTCATGAACATGAACTTCCCTACCGGCTCTTGCCAACAATGTTGCAGATGCTAATCCGGACAGCCCCGCACCCATAATATGGATTGGTGCTTCAGCGCCCATGCCTACCCTATTGATGCGTGAGGTTTGAATGATGCGCCTGTTTCGCATTAACATGGGCGCCAACATTATCATTGAAGAGGCCCCAATTTTTCTTGATGCAAACGGCTTATTAGAAAAATTGCCAAAGCAAGGTTGCGGAGCAATTGTTTCGTTTTTAGGAATCACAAGAGGATTTGAAGGGGATGCTGAAGTATTGCGCCTAGAATTTGACGCATGGCAAGATAAATTGACATCCGTTCTAGAAGGACTTGCAAAGCAAGCGATAGATGATTTTTCTGTAACTGCTGTTGCGATGTCTCATCGCACCGGAAGTGTTGGCCCAGAAGAACCAATTGTAGCAATTCACGTTGGCAGCCCACATCGTAAAGAAGCGTTTCATGCTTGCCACTGGCTGATAGACGAACTCAAAAAGCAAGCCCCCCTGTGGAAGAAAGAAGTTACCAGCAAAGGCGAGTCATGGAAGGCAGGTTTGGGCTAATAGGAGAGATTATTATGGAAAAAAGCATTCAAGGTATTGTCGAAATAGGAGAAAAACCTGTGGTGGAAAGAAGAGCCACTGCTAGAGGAGTACTTCATCTAAAAATGAAAACAGGTCTAGCAATACAAAATGGAGAGGTCAAGAAAGGGGATGTTCTTGAAGCATCTACTATTGCAGCAATTCAAGCGGTAAAAGATACACCAAGAATTATTCCACATTGTCATCCAATCCCTCTTGAAGGTTGCAAGGTAGAATGGACTTGGCAACAATATAACAATGGCTGGGGTTTGATTTGTGAAGTTCATGTTAGCGCCCATTACAAAACTGGGATTGAAATGGAAGCATTAACTGGAGTTTCGGCTGGATTACTTTGCGCATTGGACATGGTAAAATCAATGGAAAAGGATGAGGATGGCCAATATCCTCACACAAAAATCACCGATATTGAAGTGATTGAAAAATATAAAGGCCAATAATTCCAACTCGGAATTGAATGTTTCTCAACCGCTTTGTTCATCAATTGGGCGCGCCCGCCATTGTCTATGGGCAGTGTATCCGACCTCCAAAAACACTTTCTTGAAGCGGTGGACCAAGCGGCTATCGCAAGCGCCGAGTGGCGTGGCAAGGGTGATAAAATGGCCGCAGACGCTGCTGCTGTTGAAGCAATGCGACGCACATTTGACAATGTTCCCTTTGATGGAAGGGTTGCGATTGGTGAAGGTGAAAGAGATGAAGCACCTATGTTATACATTGGCGAACAATTAGGCAATATGATAGATGTTGCAGGTGCTGCACAAATTGATATCGCTGTCGACCCGCTTGAGTGCACAAATAACTGTGCAGATAATACTCCAAACTCTATTGCAGTACTTGCAGCCGCTCCAAGAGGTACTCTACTTCATGCTCCTGATTGTTATATGGATAAAATCGCTGCTGGCCCAGCACTTGCTGGCCACATTAGTCTTGAGGGAAGTGTGATTTACAATCTGGAACAAACTGCAAGCGTACTGGACAAACCAATTAGCGAAGTCAAGGTAGTCGCACTGGATAGAGAACGTCACGCTCAGTTGTTCAAAGATATCAGAGCTGCGGGTGCTGACTTGAGCCTAATGGGTGACGGAGATGTTTCTGGAGCGATTTGGGCTGCACAACCAGAGGGCCCATATGATCTGCTAATGGGCATCGGTGCTGCGCCTGAAGGAGTAATTTCTGCAACTGCAATTCGTGGACTTGGCGGTGTATTCGAGGGGCGATTGATTTTCAGAAGTGAAGAGGAAGAGGCTCGTGCAGAAACCATGGTAGGTGATGATTTAACACGCCTATGGAAAGCCAATGATTTGTGTAAATCTGATGATGCAATCTTTGCCGCATCGGGTGTTTGCGATGGATATTTGCCAGGAGTTATTATTGGAGATAATACAACTCAAACATTCTCTGAAATTATTGATGTGGAAGCAGGAACAGTGCAACGAATGGACACAATTCGCCCCCTTTGATGAAGACATTGAAGAAAGAGTAACACTTCAACTCTAATATGTCGTCTCACCAACTCCGTCTAGAAGTTCGACTTCCAGAAGGACATTGGTCTGGAGATGTTTCAAGAGCAAAACCATCTGCTATTTTGCGCATAGAGAAACATATGCCTCTAAAAAGAGGAAGAGGGACTGCGAGGATTTCTAGCACTGAAGATATTTCAATAGCTCTTAGCCAACATAGTGGAGTTGAAGATTTCAAAATTGTACAAAATAATCAATACGATGTCACAATAGGTGCTGGAGGTGGAGGTTTTCTCAAACCTCTATTGGATGTTGGCGTAATTCCACATACTCCATTTGAAGTTCGTGATGGGTGGGTTGATTGGACGATTGAATGTTCGCAAAATAAAGTGAGAGAACTAATATTGTCATTCAAACAACAGTCAATCCCGCACCGCCTTATTTCTACGAGAAGTATCACTACAAGATTACTAACTCCTCGTCAGCGTCAAGTGTTTGATATTGCCATTAGAGAGGGTTTCTATGACACTCCCAGAAGGATCACACTTACCGAACTTGCCGACTTACTCGGAGTGGCAAAGTCAACGTTATCTGTTCAATTACAAAGAATTGAATCAACTATTATTCATACGTTTTCAGAAGAGATTAGAAGGCGCTCTCCCTGAGAATACCTCGTCAATCAATCCCAACTGTTAACGAACATGTTCGCAGATTTGATAAAGGGGTGAATTGTATAGGAGGTTTATGGACAACCTACCTGATACATGGGATGACTGGATTGCAAATTTTTCTGACTGGCAAGACCGAGTTGGATATGACCGCAGTTGGCTCGGAGATTTTGACCTCTCAATTCAATTTGATTGGGAACGTGCTGGCGATGTTATCGAATTTGGCGATTACAAAGGCAGACCAAAATGGGAACGTTCTCTTCAAGTGCCTCAGCAAAGTATGCGTGATGCTCTTATCTCAATGATCACCGTTCAAGGAGATACTGAATTCGCATCTGTTGAGCAACAACGCCACTTACTGGCATCTGCTCCAACAGCATATGACAAGTATGCAGCTGCAAGAATAATGGCTGAAGAACAACGCCACGGATGGCAAATGGCATATTTACTGATGACATATTTTGGACAGCAAGGCCGAAGAGAAGCTCAAAAACTACTAGAAAGAAATGCGCAAGATGGTGATAGATTACTTGGGGCATTCAATCGCCCTATGCCTCACTGGTTGGATTTTTTCTGTTATACAATGTTCGTTGACAGAGATGGGAAATTCCAACTCGGAATGCTTTCAACTTCATCCTTCAAGCCAATTGCTGCCTCAATGGGACCTATGCTGAAGGAAGAATCATTCCATCTTGGCACCGGTTCAAATGGATTACGCCGAGTGATTAAGGCGGGAGTTATCCCTCTTGATTTACTTCAAAGATATTTCAATAAATGGGTTTCTACTGCTCATGATCTATTCGGAGTTGATGCTTCATCAAGTGCACACTGGGCCTATGTCTGGGGAATAAAAGGCCGCTGGGATGAACGCTCAAAACTTGAGAATGGAGTTGAAGTTGACAAGGCGGTACTAAATGAAGAAGCTCGTGCTCATTACCATGATGAAATTGTTGCAGAAGTGGAAAAACTTTCAGGATATCTTCCTGAAGGTGCTGCACCGTTATCGGTCCCACATGAAAACTTCAATCGTGCAATTGGTAAAACAAAACTTACCCGTCATCTAACAACGGGAGAGGAATTTGCAGGAACTGATGAAGAATGGAATGCCTACCTTTCATCTGTTCTTCCAACCGAAAAGGATGAGGAAGACCTCAAACAATTATTCAAACTCGAATGGGTTGCTGAAAAGAAGATGTCGGAACGTCAAATTGCATCCGGAATTGGTGGCGCAACTGCATGAGCAGGAAATTACGTGAGTCAAATGATTCCTGTAAGCCTATACGGTATCGATACTCCAATGTGTGAACGATTCTATGTTGAATTGGCACAATTGGTATCAGAGTCTGTTGACGATTCCAAGTATTCAAATGCACTTTTTTCAATTGAAGAAGATTCAATATTACAAAATATTGAAATCGCTGACAAATGGTCTAATTGTGAAATAATTGAATGGCCAGAAGAAATTGCTAATGAGATAGAAATGTGTATTCGGGCGGTAAATTATCCTGAAGTCTCAATTCTTGAACATTTACAAACTATTGAGGGTGTGAATGCTGTTAGAATTTCACAATGGATGCACTTCCATTCACGTATTTTCCCAATTTATTCAGAAGGTGCATGCCATACTTTGACTAAAATGGGTTTGAATACCCCTTTTGAACCGACTGACATGGCAAGTTATGGCCTCTATGTAACACGATTAGAAGGTTTGAAAATCCATTCACCTTATTGGGGGCTTCCTGAAATCGGTCTTCCTCGCAGCAGATTATTACAACTCGGTTTGGAGCGATTTAGTTGAAGCAGTCATTGATTCATCTTAAACTGCTATTTGTTGCAGTTGTTTGGGGCTTTGGATGGCCTGCTGGCCGAGTTCTAGCTCAAGATATCCCGCCAATAAGTGCTGCTTGGATTAGATATGTTATCGCAATGGCTTGTTTCTTAATATATCTAAAAATGACCGATAATTGGCGAATACCAACAAGGATGGAATGGAAAAGAATCGTATTGATTGGCTTCTTTTCGACATTTATCTACCAGGTTCTATTCATGTATGGAATGAAATACACTGCCGCTGGCGATGCTTCATTGATGATTACATTCAATCCAATATTCACTGCATTGTTGGCGATTCCATTCTTAGATGAAAAAATGAATTGGCGATTAGCAACTGGACTGTTATGTGGATTAAGTGGCGTGATTGTGATTTTCCTTTACTCACCGAATATAGAGATTCCATTTGATCTTAGAATGAAAGGCGACCTAATGATTGCTGGCGCTGCATTAGCCTGGGCATCATCTTCGATATTGCAAAAGAAGGCAATGACTTCAACAGCATCTGATTCAGATAATCCCCTCTCACCACTTCATCTAACAGTTTGGGCTTCATTAGTTGGATTGCTAATTCTAACACCTTGGGCTGCTTATGAATCAATGATTAATGGCTTTCCACAGCCAAGTTTTGATGGATGGATGGCTATTCTATTCTTAGCAATATTGTCAACTGTAATTTCCTATGTTTGGTTTGCCGATGGAATAGTGACTATTGGGGCGGGAAAGGCTGCATTGTATGTTTATCTAGTGGCTCCTTTCGGAATTCTCGGTGGATGGTTGATATTAGATGAAAAATTAGGATGGTCTTTAGTTGCATCGTTTTTGTTAATAATTGTTGGAGTAATGTTAGCACAATATAACCCGAACAAATTAGATTCTTGAACTTGAGATTATTATGTCAATCTTAATATGATAGAGATTCGTAACCGTATCATGCTCGAGGATTCTTTTCTGCACGCTCTTTGGCAAGATATTGGGGTTGCTGAATGGTGGATTCAGTTATCCGTTGGACTTGGATTATCAGTGATTGGAACTATTTTGATAAATCTTGTTGCAAAGGGTCCACTTTTGAAACTTATTTCTCGTTCAAAAAATACATTGGATGATAGATTATTCGAACATTTCCGGCCCCTGATAAATGTCGGAACTCTTCTTGTGGGAACTTGGCTGACATTTGATTGGGTGTTTGAAAATGGTACATTTCCACAACTTGCATTTGGAGGGGGTTCCGTCATACTCCTGCTATGGATTTCTGCAAAATGTCTTTCCAATATTGTTGTTGATTTTATTCCAATCTTCTTTTCTCATTGGGACGACGACACTGAAATTGACCTTATTGGAATTCAAAATGGAGCAATTGCAGTTTCCAATGTTGTGATTTGGTCGGCGGCTATAATGATGTCACTTTCTCATTTTAATGTCGATGTTACCGCAGTAATTGCAAGTGCGACTGTTCTTTCATTAGTTATTGGGATGGCCCTACAAGAATCTGCAAGTGGCCTTGTTGCTGGTGCATTAATGGCTTTTGACAAGCCTTTCAAACGAGGTGATAAGGTGATTGTTGCTGGAACAAAGGGTAGGATTACAGATATCGGATTGCTTTCTACATCAATAAAAACTGGTGAAGAAAGAATGGTAATTATTCCAAATAAGCAACTTGCTACAGAAATTATTGAAAATTATGCACAAGGTAATACCGACAATCCTGAGCAAATGAATCTGCGACATAGATTACAAGTTGGTAAGCAATCCGATCCTGCTATTGTAAAACAAATCATTATGGAAATACTTGATGATTGCGAATATACGATGAAGCATGACAAAACAGAGATATTATTGTACGATATCCTAGATAGTGGTTTAATGTTTAGAATAGATTGCTGGATTTCCGATTATAATGAAGAGAGAAGGGCACGTGATTGGATTCTCTGTGAAATAATAAAAAGATTCAATGCTTCTAATATTGAGTTACCTTATCCGCATCTCGAAATTAGTAAAGATTGAACAATGGATAATACTTGCCACAATATTCCTTTTGTTTCACCCTTCATTTGATGAAGAAGTAGTTGCTGGCCATTGCTATGCAGATTCGTAGTGTTGCCGTAATCGGCGCTGGAACAATGGGTGCGGGTATCGCTCAAGTTTGCGCTCAAGCCGGCTGGGAAACAAATCTGTTCGACGCTTTTCCCGAAGGTTTAGAGCGTGGGATGAAAGCAATTGATTCATTTTGGGACAAAGGAATTGCTAGAGGAAAAACCAGCGCTGAACAAAAGAAGGAGTGGGCAGCAAACCTACATCCTTTCTCTGATATGTCCGAAGCGGTTTCAAATGTTGACATGGTAATTGAAGCAGTACCTGAAATCCCTTCGCTTAAGCATCAAATCTTCGCAGACCTTGGCAAGATGACCAAAGAAGGTTGTATTCTAGGAACTAATACCTCTTCTCTTTCAATCAAAGCAATTGCTCAAGCATCAGGTAGGGCAGGGGATGTGATTGGAATGCACTTTTTCAATCCTGTTCCAATAATGAAACTGCTTGAGTTAGTCAAACATGATTCGTGTACAGAGCAAACTATTGCCTTCGCACAAGCAGCGGGCGCAGCGATGGGCAAGACGACAATTTTGGTCAAGGACATCCCAGGGTTTGCCACTTCTAGACTTGGTGTAGTTCTTGGAAATGAAGCGATTAGAATGCTTGCTGATGGAGTTGCAAGTGCTAAGGATATCGATACTGCGATGGTTCTTGGCTACAAGCATCCGATGGGACCTCTTGCACTTACTGATTTGGTAGGGCTTGATGTTCGCAGAGATATCCTCTTGAACTTGAAAGAATCATTTGATGATGATTCATACACTCCGCACCCTCTTCTAGAAAAATTAGTTGCTGAAGGTAGACTCGGCAAGAAGAGCGGTAAAGGAATCTATGATTGGACTTCAGGTTCAGCCGAAGAAACTGAACTTCCTTGACAGTAATCAAGTTTTATTTCTTGATTCGTTCCATGCCAAGTCTAACAAGTGCTGAATTTTTTCAACATCATCTTTGACTCTTGTTGGGTCTACAATTGTCCAATTTGCAATTTTTGATTTTTCAATTAATCCATCTTGTATTTTTCTAATACGAGAAAAGGATGCAATATACCTATCAGCACGTCTGTATGAATGCGCATCTCTACTCTTCAACATCTTTTGGTGGTCAGATTCAACATCAACGCACATCACAACTCCCACAGCAATTCCACCAGAATCTCTCCAAGCACGTAACAATCTTTCACTCGGTACAATATGCACTCCCTCAATTATGAGGTCTATTCCTTCTCGGCGGGCTCTATCAATGGTTGCTGCAATCCCTGGCTTTACCGCCTCACATGTTTCTAACCAATCGATTACTGGATCTCCAGAATCACCCTTTGAAAATGATGAACGATGTAGAGGAGGATTGCTATCTTCATCATCGCATGCCCTCATTATTTCTCTAATTGCATCAGTACTTAACAGGCGAGAAAATTTTGATTCATGGGCTAAACGAACCGATGCTGTAGATTTTCCAACACCAGTTGCACCTGCGATGACTAGCAAACGCGGAGCATTACCTGAAATGGTCCGTGCGCTAGCTTGAGCCAAGCCTACGGTACGAGTCATAAACGGACGTAGAAGCGCCCGCTTCAAGAACTCTCGCTTAACTAATTGCAATATTTTCTATTTTGCAGTGAAGAGGGGGCAACCGATGTGCATTT
>Ga0209044_1001025_pt1 | contig 18922 bp, 10 predicted proteins | sample SaaInlV_130m_DNA_FD_184655 | JGI IMG/M metagenome (GOLD analysis project Ga0209044, IMG submission 184655) | Marine microbial communities from expanding oxygen minimum zones in the Saanich Inlet - SI037_S4LV_130m_DNA (SPAdes) (version 2) | ecosystem: Environmental > Aquatic > Marine > Intertidal... | reverse complement strand
AAATTACCTTCCACCTGATCTCTTGTATCATTTACAATAACAACCGGATGTCCATTGCCTTTTGCATCACCGATCATCACACACACATCGGTTTGCACACGCTTGATATAATGATAAGCTATTTTTTTATCATAGTAATAATCGACAATACCATTTGAAATAACCGGCCATCCATCCCTTAGTCTCCACCATAGTATACCACTTCCTTCATCGAATTTTTTCATTCTCCAAAATTCAACAAAATATTTCATCGCCTCTGCCTGCACAATTTGTGATGCAATGATAAATTTATCGAGATCTCTAGGAACTTCATTAAAGATACTCTTAATTCCTGTTAATAGATAGTCATTGCGATGATCATTCCCCGGAGAGGATGGATGAGCTCTAACAGCTTTAGTTTTCCATTGATCGTTCCATTCAAAATTATTGCTGTTTTGCCAAGGATAAACAAATTCCTCATCAAACATTTTTTCAAGACTTTCTCGACTAGGACAACCATGATAACCAATTTCACCTAAAAATCTAGCTGACGTTTCAGTATAGAATGGTGCTTTATAGTAGCCTCGTTTGCCCCATAAGTGCTGCTCTGGTGTAACATAGCGATGTACAGAGTTATGAACTTTAAAAGCTTCTGGACTTATATAAGGAGAACTGGGCATATAAGGTGTTTTGGGATCGTATCTACGAACCATTTCAGGTAAAACTTTTCTGCTTATTATATCAGTATTTGGATCTATTTGAATTTGGTCACCTCCTCCGAAATCAAGAGCTATGTCATTTTCATTATTACCCACCCAAATTACAAGAGATGGATGGTTCCGTAAACGTAAAATTACCTTTTTAGCTTCTTCCCTGACCTTATTCGCAAATTCTTCTGTCTGAGGATAAAGATTACACGCAAACGCAAAATCCTGCCATACCATGATACCATTTTGATCACAAAGATCATAAAATTCATCATGTTCATAAACATTTCCACCCCAAAGTCTTATCATATTACAGTTTAAATCAACAAGCATATCAAAAGATGGTTTGATATGCTCTTTATCGCGACTATGGATTGCATCTAAGGTGATCCAATTTGTTCCTTTTATAAATATGTCTTCTCCGTTTACTTTAAAATAAAATTCTCCAGGATCATCCATTGTACTGATATCTGAACTAATCAGTTCAACTTTACGAATACCAATATTTTGTACATTCCTTGCTAATATTTCGCCATCATTGTCAACTATTTCCATAATTGCTTCATACATCGAGGGCTCTCCAAACCCTCGCGGCCACCAAAAGTCAACATCTTTTAGACCATATATACGATGGCGAGAAACCGTGGTATAAACTTTCTCAGAATGTTCATAAACAGTTTTGCCATTTCTACGCAGAAGAACATTCATAGTTAGATCATCAATGTTTAATCGATCCGTTTGAAATTGCCAGTTTACATAAAGATCTGCTTTGCGTTCTTTTGGCCAGACCCATTTTGTTGCCCAATAAACAGATTCCCAATATGTAGGCGGAATAATTTCCATTTTAACATCTTTCCATAATCCAGCACTAATAAGTCTGGGAAGTATATCCCAACCGAACATGTGCCCTGGCTTTCGAATGTTCACTGCCTCAGCCAATGCGTTGTATCGTTCACCTAACTCATGTAACCTGTGCTTACGTGCCTCTAAGATAGTTGAGCTGATACATATATAGAGTTCGTTCTGTTTTTCAAGATAATCTGTAATGTCAAAACGATGTTCAACGAGCATATTTTCTACATTGCCAATTTTTTGGCCATTGAGCCAGATATCAGCAAATGTATCGATACCCTCAAAACATAATTCAACTCTGCTTCCTTTAGGAATAACAGGTTTTTCAAAATTACGATGATACCACCACTGATAAGTTTCATACTTGCGAAGGTCATTTATATTATTCCCTACCAATGGATCTTCTATCAGCCCTTCTGCCATAAGGTCTATTTCAACATTACCAGGAACTGTCGCACTGATTGATTTCAAGTCACTCTCTTTCAATTCCTTTGGTGTTTTTGGTGCATGTTTATCTTGTAAACCATAATGAAGTGTCCAAATTCCTTTTTTTGATGAATTCAAAGTGACCACATCTTTATTTGTTGGCTTATTATAAAGAATTGTTTTTGAAGCAGGTTCAGCTGGTGCAACAGAAATTTGACTATCATCTGTACAAGAACTAAAAAAAATCAATAACAATGTTGTAATAAAATTATATGGTCTAAGCATCTTAATATTCTTTCTATTAATTATTTAAATTTGATCACATGCACATTTTTGCATATTTTCCCAAAACGGCTAATGTGGAACTATCCGATGAAAAAACTGAATAAAACCCTTGAGGCTCATGAGGTGGGTCTCCTATATATTCTACTCCAGGTTTCCATAAATAGTCTAGTTTAGATGGACTTCCCATGCCTCCCCAGGCCCAGAAATTTGAGCCCGACATGGGTCCACTCTTCAGTGCATTATCATAGACTAACATCAGAATCTCAGAAAAGTATTTATCTCTCCAGTTTGTAGAACTTTCAGGATTGTAAGCCTTCAAATCTCTAAGAAAACCAAATTCTTCCAAAGTAAGTGGTTTATTAAGTGTGTTTGCAAGTGCATAATGTTGCTCGAGATAATCCATTGCCTTGTTAATGGCAACTGGAAAAGTTCCTTCTTCGTCTTTTGGATCAAACCAACCCCAGTTATATGCCCATAAGTGAAAGGTTAAATAATCGATCTCGACCAGTTCATGGGCTGAGAGGAATATCTCATCACTTAACCCTGAGCCAACAAGACCTTCGCTCCCTGTGGAGACGAGATGATTTGGGTCCAACTCTTTTATCAGGTTCGCAGTGTCTCTAATCCATCCCAAATAGGATACTTTGTTTGATTGTGTGTCTTCCAAGCGACCTGGACGAGGTTCATTTGCTAATTGCCATGACATAATAGTGGGATCATCTCGGTAAGGTACACCAGTAATACTATTTGTGCGTTTCACCAGCATACTGGTATAGTCTCGAAATGCCTGCATGGCTGAAGGAATACTATAGAAACGAGAACTATATTCCATAAAAGCAGGTCTGTCTTTTTCATCCAGAATTGGTTTTGGAAAGCTCTCCCCCTTGCTCCAAGCAACATACTGCGCCATACCGCCAGACCACTCCCAGAAATTGTTTAGATAGATTACAGCATACATTCCACGTTTACGCAGTTCTGCTAGAACGTAGTCAAGAGCCTTAAGTAGGTCATCATCATAAACTCCTACTTCAGGTTGAAAAGATTTGTTTATACGAAAACTACCTGAACCCTCTGATGCACCTAAGATTCGTATGTTTTTGATGCCCAACTCGTTAAGCTGATCAAGTTCCTTGATCAATCTGCCTTGATGACCTTCTGCAGCTAGGTTTGCGGCATACCACATATTGGTGCCCATGAAGATGTAAGGCTGGTCGTTGAGTTTTAGTTGCTTTCCTTCAACTTTTATGAACTCTCCTGATGCTATCGGGGATTTATTAAGATTCGATTTCTGACTCATAAGAGTGTTGTAAAAGCTATAAAAAGCAAAAATATCTTAGTTATTATTTGATTCATTTTCATAATGTTTTAGTTATTATTTATTTCTGTAAGTTTGTTTTGAAACTCTATTTTCATCGTCTCAAGCTGTTGCTTATAAGCCGGATTTTCATATAAGTTAAACTCTTCACCCGGATCATTTTTTAGATCATACAATTCATTCATTTCATCGGTATTCAAACCAACATAATTGACATATTTCCAATCCTTTGTTCTCACAGCTTGCCATGAAGGTGTATTTCGTGCTACTTTTTCATGAAAATATTCAGCGTAAAAAGATGTTCTCCATTCTGCCTCTTCAGACTTAAACAGCGGCAAAAATGATTTTCCATGTACAGGAATCATTGGCTCAACGCCTACAAGATCATATACAGTTGGTGCCCAATCAATATTTGATACCATTTTATCAATTTTACTACCTGCTTCAATCATTTTTGGATATCGGATAAAAAATGGTACGCGCAACACATTGTCGTATGCCCAACGCTTTGTATGAAATCTATTATGTTCTCCCATAAGCATTCCATTATCGCTAGTATAAACAATTATTGTATTTTCTAATTGTCCATTTTTCTCAAGTACTTTAAATATTTTCCCGACACCCTCGTCAACGCTTAACAAACAACGCATTTGGTCGGCAACTATGCTTGTTCTATCACTACCTCTTCCTCGTCTTGGTTCTCCTGGCTCAGGAACAATGTTTTGATATTCATAAGGCGGTCTCCATGGCACATTCCTTTGCAATACAGGCTTGCTTTCAATATTGCCCCTGCTAACATGCGGAGCCTTATATACATAATCAGAATAATATACGCTATTTTTCTTTGCTGGTATTATGGGAGCGTGAACCGCTTTGTGTGAGAGAATCATTGCAAAGGGTTTATTTTTGCTATTCTCTTTTAAAAAATTTACAGCTTGTTCATTCAAATAATCGGTCATATTACCATCAATTTGTTTAATAGTGCCTTCATCATTTACAACGCCATTAACAAAAATTCCCTGTCCTTTGAAACTTAACCAACGGTCAAACCCTGGACGACGAGAATCATCAAGTCCCATGTGCCATTTCCCGATATATGCTGTTTTATAACCATTCTCGCGTAATTGTCGTGGCCATGTCATTAGCGTATGGCTGATAACATCTAATCCTATACGGTCGTTGTTTATAACCGCATGTTTTTGCGCATACTGTCCGGTAAGAAAACTCGCTCTACTTGGTGAACATAGAGGTGTAGCTACAAAGAATTTTTTAAATGTCGCCCCCTCTTTTGCAATTCTGTCAATATTGGGAGTTTTTGAAACTGGATTTCCTTCAATACTAGTTAATCCAATTTGTTGATCATCTGTTATAATAAAAATAATATTAGGTAAATCAGAAGAATTTTGGCTCACACAAGTAAACGAAAAAAAAGAGGTCACAATCATTAAAAATGATAACAATTTCAGTCTAATTATATTTTCAAATTTCATATTCATTCGTTATCAATTAGACTATTAATTGTTACGACTTAGCCTTTTATATTCTTGATTCCCTACTATACACATCATTTCATAATATATGAGTTGAATCGTTTGGGTATTTCAAATCCCAGGGTGCACGAATTGTATCCATGGTCTCCATGATCTGGAGTGATTCTTTCAGTGGCATACGAGGGCTCTCCAGTAAGCCTTCCCGCAAACAGCGGTGGACTTCTTTCACTTGGTAATGTAATCCATTCCCCAGGATGGGTTCTTCAAAATCAATTATGTTTTGTCCATCCACGTGTAAGGTGGCTTTATTGGGCACAGCAAACAGGTCCGGTATTTTAATATAACCTTCCGTGCCATAAATATAGGCGTCATTCACGGTAGCGGTTCGCAAAGCAAAGGTCAGGACAGCCAATGCGCCATGTTCATATTCTAGTAGAGATGCACCCTGCTCATCAGATCCCTGATCTCCAATAAATCCAAATCCGGTTGCTTTATTGGGTGGACCGCCAAATATCATGGATGAGAACCCTATCACATAAATCCCAAGATCCAATAGACTACCGCCACCCAGTTCCGAGTTTAAGGCGCGATCTTCCATGGAGAAATCCCCACGGATGCAGCGGTCGGCTTGTACAATGCGTACATCTCCGATTAAACCATCAGCGATCCAACCCAGGACTTGATGAATCACCGGGAAGTGGCGGGTCGTCAATGCCTCCATTAAAAAAACATTATTCTTCCGGGCGGTTTGTATCATTTTTTCTGCTTCCCCCGCATGGATACAAAAGGCTTTTTCACACAGGACCGCTTTTTTTGCATTCATGCATAGGATGCTGTTTTCCGCATGAAAAACATGGGGGGTGGCAATATAAATCACATCAACATCCGGGTCGTTGGCCAGATCCCGATATGATGAATGGCGATTGGGGATATTATGTTTATTCCCAAACGCATCTGCTGTGGCCTGATTTCGGGATCCCACTGCTACCACCTCAGCATCGGGGACATGCTTGATGTCTTCTGTAAAACTACCGGCAATTTTTCCTGTGCTTAAAATGCCCCAACGTATTCTTTTCATGATTCAAATTTACCCTTATGAAAATCTTCAAACGCTTTTAAAACTTCGTCCCGAGTATTCATTACAAAAGGGGCCACTTCAATCAGTTAGTTTATACATATCTGGTAGTTCACTTTCAAAAACAGTTATGGGGTGTGAGTAAAACTCAACAAAGTCGGCTTCTGTTTTTTGCCCAGGATAAGGCGCATGAAAGTGCTTAGTATTTGCATTGCGCCAGACTGATAAATAGGCAATTTGTCGAGTTACTTTGTTAGCATTAATTCCAGCCAAGATCACGTCCGTCCACCAACCATCTATGTGAAGTGTATCTAGACCTGTTTCTGTTAAAGCAGGAATTTTGCCACGCTCTTTAGCTAAATGGACAATTACCTCAAGACTTTTTATAAATGACACTGATTGCTCTTTTAGAGGTTTTTTATTCCAATGAGACCCTACATCAAAATAATTGTCAAGACCGATTATATCTACATAGCCATCTCCTGGGTAACCGTATAAATATTCTTTAGCATTAGCTGCATCTTTTATTCGGCTGCGATCTGGAGAAAAAGCATAGAGAAGATTATGGACATTTTTCTCATTTTTTAAATAATTGACGGTAAACTGCCATAGTGCAATAAAATCCTGTTCAGTGGCAGGACCTTTCCCCCACCAAAACCAATCACCGTTATGTTCATGATACGGTCTGAAAATTAATGGAATAGGAGAACCGTCATCAGCTTTCAGGTCGTGCATGAATTCAGCTACCATACTAAGCCTCGCAGTATAATCTGCATGAGAGCTACCACCTGGTAAAATATGAGAAACAGCACGTGTAGTATCCCAGGCATGATTGCCAGAAACAGGATTATCCTGGTGAAAACTTATTGTATTGACTCCACCTCTCTCATAAGCATCCTTTATCAATGCCTTAATTTGATGAAAAGGTACACCATCAAGATTGGTTGCCTGTCCAATATCACCTATATCCCACCCGTAAATGGCGGGAAAATCGCCACATACCTTTTTCACATCTGACTTATTCTCATTACCATCATTAATCCAACCAACACCATAGGCCGTCGTTTCCTGGTGCCCAAACAACACCTTGTTAACCCTAATTGATCTTAAATTGACGAAAAGAGCGACAGTTTCATCAGTCGCCAGACTGTCAACTAAAATCTCTGGATTAGGTACTTTACAAGAAATAAAAAAAATCAATAGTAATGGTGTAATAAAATAATATAATCGATACATGTTGATGTTTTCCTTATTATGCATAATCACAGTTCCTTGCATTAATACTCACCAAAAATCATTGGTTTCGTTTTATTTTCGGCAACCATTTTAAATATTCATCCAGTTCTACATGGGGTTTAAAAACAAAATAGTGGTTCTTATATTGTACCCCATCAACTTCCCATTCAATCAGCCAAAGTTTTGTTTCATCTGTTTCCGGTAAATAATCCTCCAGCAATTTTCCATTGGCTGATATGCTAAACATTTTGCTTAATAATACTTTTTTTGTATCAGCGTCCTTTATGGAAAAATTACCTTCCACCTGATCTCTTGTATCATTTACAATAACAACCGGATGTCCATTGCCTTTTGCATCACCGATCATCACACACACATCGGTTTGCACACGCTTGATATAATGATAAGCTAATTTTTTTGTATAATAATAATCCACAATGGCATCAGAAATGACCGGCCATCCATCACGTAAATTCCACCACAAAATGCCGTTTCTATCAAACTTGTTCATGCGCCAGAATTCGATAAAATACTTTTTCGCTTCGGCTTGAATGATTTGAGAAGCAAGAATAAAACGGTCGAGATCAGTTGGAACATCAGTAAAGACACATTTGATTTGATTGGTCATTAAGTCATTACGTTTAATTGTTTCAGTTGCATATGGATGAGATCGTACTGCTTTAGTTTGCCATTGATCGTTCCACTCATAATCAATTTTGTTTTTCCATGGATAGACAAAATCTTTGTCAAACATCTTTTCCAGACTCTCCCCACTGGGACAGCCATGATAGCCAATTTCACTGACAAATTTTGCTATATTTTCTGTGTAAAACGGCGCTTTATAGTATCCCCGTGGGCCCCAGAGGTGTTGCTCAGGAGCAAAATTTTGATCGATTCTTCCCGCCAAATTAAATGCATCAGAACTAATGTAGGGCGAGCTTGGGAGGTAAGGCGTTTTAGGATCCAACCGCCGCACCATAGACGGCAATAGATGCCGACTAATCGGCTCTTTGGTTGGGTCAACAAAGGGCTGATCTTCATTCCACTCCCCGGCAATATCATTTTCGTTGTTGCCAGCCCATAATACTAGACTCGGGTGTCGCCTGATTCGACTGATTGCTTTTGCAGCTTCATCTTCAATTTTTTTCAGAAAAATATCATCTTGAGGATATTGGGTACAGCCCATCATAAAGTCATGCCAGACCATAATACCATGTGCGTCACACAAATCATAAAAGTAATCATGCTCATAAACATTTCCTCCCCACATCCGAATCATGTTGCAATTCAGATCGATCATCATATCCACGCAAGGTTTAATATGATCCTTATCACGACTATGTAAGGCATCGAGCGCCACCCAATTTGTACCCTTGACAAATATTTTTTCATTATTGACAATGAAAACGAATTCGCCGGGCTCTTCTTTTGTTGTGATGTCCGTACGAGCGAGAGTTACCGTTCGGATACCAATTTTCTGCTTATCCTCGGTAATGACCTTTCCGTCTCCATCAAGAATGGTTAAGGTAGCATTGTATAACGAAGAATCACCATAGCCACGCGGCCACCATAAGTCTATATTCTTCAAATCATTTAGTCGAGTACGAAATACTGTAGAATAGATTTTGTAATCTTTATTAAAAACGATTCCACTATCACTCTCTAACTTAACATTTAAAACCAAGTCATCAATATTCAGCCGCTCCGTGGCAAATTCCCAATCAACATAAATTGATGCGGTCTTATCCTCTACACTTACCGTGTTAGTTGCCCAGTACACTGCTTTAAAATGGGTCGGTGGAATTATTTCAAGCTTTACATCTTTCCAAATTCCAGCACTTACCAACCTTGGCAGAATATCCCAGCCATATGAATGGGCAGCTTTGCGAATATTTACAGATTCACCTCCAAGTGCATCATAGCGAACACCAAAAAATTCCCTCTGATATTTGCGACCTTCTAATATAGGTGAATGAATACATACATATAATTCATTATCAGTTTTTAACAATTCAGTAACATCAAAATTATGCTCAACAAACATATTTTCTGTAGATCCAATCTTTTCATTATTTAGCCAGATATCTGCGACACAGTCAATGCCATCAAAACATAAATTTATTTCATGATTTATTAATACTTCTGGTTTTTTGAATTGGCAGCGATACCACCATTGGTATGTTTCAAACTTTCTTAATTCATATACATTATTTCCAATCATTGGATTTTTAATGATGTCTGCTTTTTCTAAATCTATTTCTACATTTCCTGGTACAATAGCGGGTATTATTTGAAAAGATCCTTTCGAGAGATCATCCGGAGATGAAGGGGCATTTTCATCTTGTAAACCAAAATATAGTTGCCAGTTTAATTCCTGTGATGAATTCAAGTTGTAAGTTTTATTCATAAAGAGACTGTGTAAAATAGTGGGCTTAATTGATTACAATTTTTTCTTAATGTGAACACTTTTTCTATTCTAATTGATAATATTTAAATAAAATGTAGGAGCCGGTAAATTCTCTGAATTAAATAGAGATGCCTGAGAACCATTTTTCCATGCATATCGAACTGCAATTGGTTTTATTTCAGATTTATTTTCTAGCACAATTGTGTTTCCTTGAATTTCTGCATTAACCTGTTCTATATCTAAACTAGAGTAAATTAATTCAAATTCTTTTAGTCCGTCTTTTCCTTCAACTAAATATTCTGCACCAATATCAAATTCTAAAACAACATGCCCTTCATTTTGTTTTGCAACTCTACAAATAGGTCCTGAAAAAGCCACAGACTTTTGTTCATAATCTTTTGCCAATGCCCAATAAGCTAGTCGCTCTCCAACTTCTTTTTTTTTGGGAGGATGTATGGTCTCCATACTCCCTATGTCTAACGTAACAGCTTGACCAGTTTTTGGAAGAGATAATGCATAGTTTTGGGCGTTCCTCAATTCTGCTGACTCAGAATTATTTATTCCTGAATAAACATACGGTGCAATCTGGGTAAAATAAAATGAAAATTCACTATTCCAATTTTTTCGCCAAGATTTAATCATTGCTGGAAATAAAGACTTATATTGATCCGAACGGTTAACATTACTTTCTCCTTGGTACCAAATCGCACCCTTAATTGAAAACAATCTTAGAGGATGAATCATAGAATTGAAAAGACCAGTTGGTAGATGACTATTTATTTGAAATTCTTGCACGGGCATCTTTTCGTAGCTGAAATCAGTTGTGAAATAATTAATATTATTACCAATTAATATTGCGGAAGGTAGGTATTTCCAATCACCTGACAAGTCAAGAATAAACTCATCATCTTTTTTTATTCCAAAATCATCCCCTCCATAAATTCCTCCATTCCCAGCTCCATCAAAAACCTGAATGCTAATAGTATTTTTACCTTTCTTCAACAACCCAACAGGGATTACATAGTTTCTTTTTTTTGTCCAATCTTGGGTTCTACCTATTTTTACACCGTTCAAAAACGTTATATCATTATCATCTATTCCACCCAATGATAGATAATAGGTTTCATTTTTTTCTATTTTCGTCAACTCAAAAGATTTTCGAAACCAGATGATTCCATCAAAATTTTGGAAAGAGCCTGATAACCAATTTGGTATTTTCATCGACTTCCAGTGAACATCATCATAATTAATACTAATGTAGTCTTTGTTAACAAGATTATCATCATTTTCATTAAATGTCTTTAAATCAATTTTTTTTAACTGATTCATCCAGATATTGTAATTTGATGTCGGATTGTTCAACTCATTGATATTTTGCTCAAAATTTTCAAATGGGGTTATCGTTTTCAATTCACTTAAAGATGTCCAAGATTCAGCAGGTGTTCCACCCCAGCTACTGTGGATTAACCCTATTGGTACGCCTAATTGCTCATATAATTTTTTACCAAAAAAAAATGCTACAGCACTAAAATCTCCAGCCGTATTCGGCGTGCATACTAGCCAGTCCCCAGTGATATCGTTTTGTGGAATCGTTGCAACAGTTTTTTCGACCTTGAACATCCTTATTTTAGGATATTCAGCAGTTTTAATTACCTCTTCACCATTTTCGATAGGTTCAGAGCCACTTAAAGGCATTTCCATATTTGATTGTCCAGAACATAGCCAAACTTCCCCGATCATTACGTCATTGATTATTTTTCTTTCAGTTTTATTTGAAATTACTATTGTATAAGGGCCTCCAGCTTCTGGGGTGCTTATCTTAGTTTTCCAATTACCTTTATCGTTGGATCTCGTATTTACAATATTACCCCAACTTGGTTTGATTTTTAAATTAGTGTTTGGCTCAGCTTTACCCCAAATAAGATTCTCTGTTTTCTGCTGCAACACAATATGATCAGAAAATATTGAAGTTAGTTCAATACTGGCTTTTTTTGAAAGATTTGCAAGAATGACTTGAAAGGTAACGAAAAATACTAACGCAACTTTCATCGTCTTTTTTTAGCTATTTTTTTTGAAAAATTCAAACTCTAGCATAGCGCAAATTGTGTGATAAATAGGTAAATGAAGCTCCTGAATATCAGGCGTTTCATCAGCATTAGCGCAAATTGTGACATCACAAATTTCATTTAGTCTTCCACCATTTTTACCAGTTAATCCTATCGTTTTTAAACCCATAGATTTTGCTGTAATCATGGCATTTATTACATTTTCTGAGTTTCCGGAAGTAGATATTCCTAATAATATATCATCTCGATCTCCATATCCTATGACCTGTTGGGCGAATATCAGATTGGGATCTATATCGTTTGCAATAGCAGTGTTTAATGCATTGTGAGCTGAGAGAGAGATTGACCTTAGGGCAGGTTGAAGATTCTCTGATAAATACCTTCCAATTTCAGGAGAAGTCTCCACTAATTTTAGCTTATCCTCATCTGATAAAGCCCTATCGTAAAAAAAACTTTTCATCAATTCCCCTACAATATGGTCAGAGTCAGATGAACTGCCACCATTTCCACAAATTAAAAGTTTATTATTATTTACAAAACAAGCATTCAATAAATCAAAGGCTTGAATAATACTCTTTTTTGAAATATCCAATAACGGATGTCGTTCAATTGTTCGATTAAGAATTTGTGTTACATTATTTGGATACATGATGATTACTTATTTAAAGTTCTTGTAATTGCTTACCATTTAGAGCAACACTCAAGCTTGCATAGTCACCTATACTTTCACCAAGAGCAGATGGCACTATTTCACAAGCGTTGGCAGCGGACTCAAGGGCTTCCTTTTTGATTATATCATTGCAAATACTTTTAAATAAATCTGGATAGCGATAGAAAATACTTCCTACAACAATTCGCTCTGGGTTAATTATATCAATCAAAATAGATATACCCATTCCTAAATATTTGGCAGATATTTGAAATATTTTCAAAGCAGTTCCATCACCAGCATTTGCTGCCTCTGCTAATTCTTTCGCGGTTAATTTTTGGAGTTCATCCCTATTTTTAATGAAAGATACCTTCTTACCATTGTCCATTTTTTCACTAATGATATTTTCAGCAAGTCGCTTTATTCCAGCACCGCTACAAAAGCCCTCAAAAGAGCCATTTTTATTATAGCCTATAGGTCCATTTTTAGCCAACCTTACATGTCCAATTTCACCAGCGCTATCATTGGTACCAGTATATAATTTGCCATTTAAAATAAGGCCAGCTCCCATTCCGGTACCAAAGGTCAGAAATACCATATTATTTGTTCCCTTCCCTGCACCATAATGCCACTCAGCTAATGCACATGCATTTGCATCATTTTGTAAAAATGCAGGAGCATTTAATTCGTCTTGAACAATTTTTGTAATATGGATATTATCCCATCCTGGTAAATTAGGAGGAGAAAGAATAAAGCCTTTTTTTGTGTTCAGAGGACCGCCACAACTGATACCAATTGCTGCAAGTGTATAACCTGAAATTTTTCCTACAATCGTGGATGCATGCTTCAGCAGATTGTTAATTGCGAACTCTGGTCCACGGATAGTTTCCGTCGAAAATTGAATTCTATCCAGAATCTTCATCGATTCTGTACTGGCGATTACAGCACAATTTGAACCACCAATATCGATCCCGATGTAGAATTTTTTACTAATTGTCTTCTCACTACTTAATATAACTGAAAACCATAAATAATTTTCATAATTACGTAATCGTAAATCATATTGCTAGATCTGTACATCATAAACCATAAGAAATACTTAACTGAGACCTGAAGCCATAGTGTTCACTATTTATTGGAAGTGCAGGATTACCATCTTTTGATTGCATGAAGTAATCATCAATATGATTATTGATATTAGTCATGTTCAAATACATTGAAAGATTTTCTGATAATTTTTGCTTTAAACTTAAATCAACCAACGTAAACGTATCATAAAATGAGTCACCCAATGATGATACACTATTTTGCGATTGCAACGTTTGATCTTGGTATCTGAAAGATAATCGTGAACTAAATCCTTTATAGTCCCAGCCAAGAATTAAATTATAAATAGCATCAGGTTGGTCTACCATTCTTCCTTCCCTTGTGGTATAACTAAATCCAATAATATCTTGTGGAAACCAGCCTGAAGAATCGATACCAATTACAACCTCTTCAAAATAAGGATATCTCGTTTTTGATTCAAGAAAGGTCAAATTCAAATCTAAAACTATCCCTTTTAAATACCCCGGAAGATACCAAAAATTAGTCTGCCAGGATAATTCAATACCCTTGTAGTATGTATCTTCAAAATTATTAAACGGTATGTTTGTCTTGTGGTTTTCTTCTAATTTTTCCATATCATAGTATTCTTCAGCCGGAAGAGCATCAAGAAAACCATCAGGCTGATTTATAACACGATCCCGTCGGTGAGGAAAATATTTACTCATAATAAATATAAAATCTTCAATTTCCTTATGGTATATATTCAAACTAAATAGACCAATCTTATTACTAAATGCTGAAAAACCGAGATCGTAGTTCCAGGCAGTTGATGGTTTTAAATATGGATTGCCCGATGTAAAGGATTTTTGAGTAAGCTCAGTAATATACACTAGAGGAGACATCAACCTAAAATCTGGTCTTGATGTACTTTTATAAATAGCCGCTTGTAAAAAACTCCATTCATTCAATTTAAATTTTGTATTAATTGAAGGAAATACAAAATCATTATCCCGTTTAACTGTTACAGTATCAGGGTTACCAACAATACCAGTCTTGGCACCCCATTGCTCCTGTATTTGATAAGCTTGGTAGGTTGTACTTTCTTTTTCATAACGAAAACCAGGTATGATTGTAATTTTCTTACCATAATTGATTTCAGTCATTACATACCCAGCAACTGTCTCCTCATTAATTGTATAATCACGATAAAAAGAATTATACCCTTTTTGAAAATACATCAAGTCATTTTCATCACGAAACTGATCTTGCAAATCGGTTAGAAGTTCAATATCTGCAGACCATCCCAGATTATATCGAGAATCTAAAAAAGATCCGGGATTGTAATTATCATCTAGAAAATTAATGGCAGAAACTCCACGCTGTGATCCTACGTTGGTTTCAATCCAAGGAAAGATTTCAACGAGAGCTTCCCTGGGAGGTCTTCCACCACCATAGCGTAGATCTACAAACTCATAATGATTATCACTTTCTCGCTTTAAACTATGGTATTTCCCTCCCATTTTTAATATCCCTGAAAAATTATTAGAAAATTTAAAAGGAATATGCCAATCAGTTCTAAAATCATAATTTTCATCTTCAAGCTGATAATCCGAACTATTTAATAATTGCAAATAACTCTCCTCAACCTTTGTTTGACCATAGTCTTTTAAAGCAGCTGAAGGCTGTCTAAAGATTAGCCAGTTCTGGTTGATTGGATCGCTACCATCACTAACCTCAAGAAAATCAAAATCTTGTCCAGATGTATTAATTTTAGCCTCTGTATATGAAAAATCAATATTCAATTCGGTACCAAATAATTTAAAATCATTCTGTAAAGATTGAGTACGAAGCACAGTATTTGGCCTGTAATCAAGTATCCTCATACCAAATGGCTCCGCAGGCTTAGTAAAATTATGAGAATTTTGTCTAGAGATCATTCTATCCGTTTTTTGATTGATCAAGTTGAAAAATTTGATTTTTATTAAATCAGATTTGTAATCAAGCATTATGTTTCCACTATTTCGATTTCTTAATGTATTTTCGTCGATTAGCGTCGCACCCTCCGTTCTTATATTAAAACCTTCCTCTTCGGTAAGATTTCCTAAGCTATCTAACTTTTGATAAAAAAACGGATTACTATATTTTCCAGAAAACTTGTGTGAGGGTAACTGCTTTTGCTCGATAGAAAATTGTAATTTAGCTCCTAGTTTATTATCGTATAATCTATTGCTAATAGCTCCTACAGTTTTATAACTTTTATTGGATGATTCTAAATCGCTATACCCAACGTCCACGTTGACATTATAGTGAATACCCTTTGGCGCTTCACTCAGCCTTAAATTTATTGTCCCGCCAATAGCATCAGAGTCCATATCTGGTGTTAGACTTTTCATTACTTCAATTCCTGCAAGCATGTCACCTTGAATAAGGCTTAAATCAACACTACGATCAAAATCATTTGTAGATGACATTTTCACTCCATCAATGGTGACATTATTATATTTAGGTGAAAGTCCTCTAACAACTATTTTGTCTGCTTCACCAGATGAGCGTTTAAGGGAGATTCCTGGTAATCTTCCGATTGACTCTGCAACATTTGCGTCTGGTAGTTCTTTCATCTTTTCAGCAGATACAATATTTGTTATTTTAATTGAAGCCACCTGTTCATTGATCGCTGCATACTGACCTTTTGCCTGAGCGGTTACTTCAATAACATTACCCTGGATAATTTTAGGTTCTAAATTTATATTTTGTTTTAGATTCTCCTCTTTTGTGACCTGAATATCAATCTCTTTTTTCTCAAATCCTATATATGTGATAATCATTCGGTAATTACCAGGAGATACAGATGGAATTAAATAAAAACCATCTTTATTTGCAGCGGTTCCTAAACTCGTACCATCAATATATATATTTGCACCAAGTAAAGGTTCTTGGTTTTTAGCGTTATAGATATATCCTGATATTTTTTCCGCTGAAACCAAAGTAGTTGAAAAAGTTATGATAAAAAGAAAAATAGGAATCTTGCGCATACTACCTGACATCCTTATGCTAAAATATTTACAAATGTGATTTATAAAGATATCGTTATTTAAAATACCTTCAATTAAGTAATGAAGGGTACACCCACAACAATCTCAGTAGTCGTAGAGTGTACCCTTATTTATTAAAACGCAGTAAAAGGATATTCTTAACTGTTTGTTTATCTAATAAATGTCATTTTCCTAAACTGCCTAAATTCTCCTGCTGTCATCGTAAGTAAATAGATACCTGAAGAAACATTTAAGCCTTTAGAATCGACACCTCTCCAGCTAACAACATAGCTTCCTGCTGCCTGATCTAAATCAACTAGTGTATTTACGAGCCTTCCTCCTATATCAAAAACCTGTATTTTAACTTGTCCAGAGCTAGGTAACATATACTTAATGCTAGTTTCTGGGTTAAAAGGATTAGGATAATTTTGCTCTAAATTATATGTAGATGGGATACCTACCACATCATCATCTGTACTTAAGGCAGTCGCATACGCAGCTTTGATCGCAGCGAGTGATACTTCTGAATCAAAATTATCAATCTCATTAGTCCAGTGCAAAGCACCGACAGAATGTCCATCACTATTTGAAGTCATAGTTGCAGTGTACGAAAAGTCTTCGATCAAATCAGTGAAATCGGTGATGCCATCCCCATCCTCAGTTTCTGTACCCGGGATTGTCGTAGGATCATTATCACCAAAAAAGTAACCACTCATATCAGGTGTATTTGTCTCAGCAGCTACTTCATATCGAATCCTGTTCCAGATAGCAAAGTTGTCAGCATCACTTGTAGACATAGCTTCTGTATTTAACCCTGGATCTGTATCTAACGTATTGTTTTCTTCCACAAGGTTGTCATGGTCCGCATACAAAGCGATTGCTCGACTATTCATCCAAGGCGTTGGAACTTCTACGCGATATGGAGGGTCACCAAGAGCAGGATCTGCTGTCCCCCAATTAACGTAGGATACAGGAGCATCGGTAAAAATATCGTTATATGAACCACCATAATAACTGTCTAGTACAGATTGATTAAAATAGATATTATCGGCAGTATATACCTTGTAGTTACCAATGTCATTATATGGAGCAAGGACACCATTTTCATCACCCATGTAAGTAGGTAGTAAAATACTCGCAGTGATTGTATCTAATCCTAGAATACTGGTTGGTATTTTATCTGGCTCAACACCAATAACAGTGGCATCTTCTCCCTTGATCATACTATTGTAGAATAAGTTATTCGTAAAGTAAGCTTCATAATAATAGTTATTTAATAGAACATATGCATGGTTATTGATAAATGTGTTATGATTCACCAACGCAAAATTACATGCTGCCTCCTGTTGTAGGAGAGCCATGCCACTACCGCTTACCGTATTATTCTCAAAAATTAGAGTATCGATAGGCACTTTAGCCTCAAATACTCTACTTGCCCACCATTGGTCATCCCAGAAAAGATCTCTAAAATAGTTATTCCGAAACTCCATGACCAGACCCTGAGAAACATTAGTGCCAAAAAACCAATTGTGCTGTGCAAATTCAAATAAACCATCCTCAACCGTTAATCTTCTATCTGTACCATTTAACGTAAAGATAGAAAAATCACCAGCATTTTGATCAGACCTTCCTTGCCAATGAACATTCGCAAGATGAAGACTTCCATTAACCACGTTTCCTAAAGGAGCTACATCTCCAGTTGCGATTGGGATAACGACAGGCTTCTTCCCGCCTTCTTCACCAACAATTGTAAGCGTACCCGTTGGATTATCAACATTAATATCAGATTGTTGAAAATGAAGCCCCGCTAATAATCTATATATACGGTCTGGATTAGCTCTAGTACCATCTGCTAATGTATCCGCGTTGATAGTTGTTTCCATTAGACCTGCATTGGATTGACCACTCGCAATATCGACTACGTCTTGAGAAAATAGCCCACCGCAAATAACTAGATTAATGAAAATTAGACTATACCTGTTTAACATAATAACTCCTTCTTTTTTGATGATTAACTATTTATTTTCACTATGTGATACATAGAGTTTCGAATGAAGATTTATGAAAGTCAAGTAATATATCCAATTGAATTGTTGTATAAAATGACTTATACTTGCTCTAGTATTAAATGGAATATTTTTCTATTACTTAAAGGAAAGGTTTTTTTCTACGGAAACTGTATGCATCTAACAAAAAGACAAGAACAAATACTAGATATCATCAGGCTGAATAAAACTGTAAAAGTAGATATTTTAGCCACCAAGTTCAAAGTTTCTGAGCAGTCAATAAGGAAAGACTTAAGCGAAATCTGTGCAAGAGGATTAGCCGCAAGAATTCATGGTGGGGCAAGATTAAT
>Ga0209044_1001020_pt1 | contig 19036 bp, 15 predicted proteins | sample SaaInlV_130m_DNA_FD_184655 | JGI IMG/M metagenome (GOLD analysis project Ga0209044, IMG submission 184655) | Marine microbial communities from expanding oxygen minimum zones in the Saanich Inlet - SI037_S4LV_130m_DNA (SPAdes) (version 2) | ecosystem: Environmental > Aquatic > Marine > Intertidal... | reverse complement strand
AAAGTAAAAAGAAAAATATAATTATAATATAATTATAATATAAATGAATTATTTTATAATTTTGTTGATATTTGTCCTGATATTTGTATTGAAAATATATACAATTAATGAAAATTTTGATACAATTGCCCAAATACGACAGAAAAAGGCAATCGCTGATGCAGTCGAATCTGGATTTGACAAAGGGTTCTATGACACGAGTGGTTATGAAAACGATGTGCAAAAAACATCTAGAGAAACAAAAGAAGCAGAACTAGCAGAAAAGGCTGATTATACAAAGGCGATTAACGATTATGATGTAGAATATCATGATTCTGCAGAAAAGATTGCCAAAGAACAACAAAATTCAATAGGTAGCAATACCGTATTCGTATTCGACCCAAATCGATTGCCCGAACCAGGAATGATTGCTATAAATGCTCCATTGGTACAAAATAGTCCAACTTACTATTATCCCGGTGAATACAAATATGGTGCAGCAACATATATTCCAGATTATACAGAAAGTGTTTTATTAAGTAAAAAGAATAATTTATTAAACAAAGAAAAAAATGCTTCATTTATTGACCTGACATATTATGATATTAACAGTTCTATGGAAAATGATACAAATTTAGTAGTATTTGAAGACTCGTAATACTTACAGTAATTTCATTCCCTTTGTTGTTTTTCGTTTTTGTACAACATGTCCTTCATCTTTATTATGTAACTTATGATGACATGGTTCACATATTGACACCAGATTCGCTGGATGATTTTTGTGAAACGTACCGATAAATCCACCATCATTTGCATCCGCTTGATGCTGTAAATGATGAATATCCTCGCCTAGTTCAATATTACATACTTCGCACATTCCTTTCAGCTTACGCGCATTGTATGTTGATTTTTTATTAGAGAGAACACCTTTTGTTTCTGGATAATATTTGTTACGTATGTCGTAAGCTTTCTCTAGAAATGCGGGTTCCATATGTAATGATTTACATACTTCTAAACCGTAAATACGTGGTCCAGAACCGCTTTTCAACTTTCTGTCATATACAAGACAGTCTTCTTCTCTATTGTAACTTACTTCCATATGCATTTTCGACAATCGTTCTAAATTTGCAATTTCATCATAATCTACAATTTCATGAAAATGAGTAGCAAAAATATAAGACGCTCTTTTTTTATCAAGTTCCATTAACCCTGCCACGAATATACTCAGCGCAGATTCCATTTCTGTCCCCGAACATAGTTCATCGCCCAGTATCAAACTATTCTCATCTGCCAGTCTCAAAATAACTCGAAGTTCACTCATTTCAACTGCAAATGTAGACAATCCTTTGAATATATTATCATTTCCTAAAATTCGAGAAAAGATTGCTGTATATGGTTTATAGACAAACGATGAACATGGTACATACATGCCACTTTGTGCCATGATGATACATACGCCGATTGCACGTATCAAAGATGTTTTACCTACTGCATTGGTACCATACAACAAAATACCGTCGCTGCCATTTGTGCCAAAATTAATATCATTTGGTACATATATTTCATCTGTTTGTATTTGTTCTATCAGGCAATGTCGCATATCCAAAGCATTTACATAAGATTTGTCACATGAACAATCTATTGTTGGTTTACAATAATTATTTTTTTTCGAAACAAACGTTTTCGTAGTCAACACATCAATTTTCGCTGTATATAATGAAATATGTTCTAATGATTCAATATGATTCTCTAATTTCACCAATACCTGCATATATGTTTCTGCAATTATTTTATTCATTGTACTCTTATAATGTAATAGTTGTTTGCATACAGTTGACAACTCTGGAAACGTAATTTCGAGATTGCTACCCGATGCTTTTACAAACTTGACATTATTTAAATCAAAATTCATATTGTCGTCAACATTTATCATAAAATCACCACTTCGCCGTTTATTTATTATTTGTTTCAGTAGTTCGCAACGTTTCACAGTAATTACCAAAGACAATCCAGATTTATCTGTTTCATGAACTTTAATATATTCCGTGTTGTCATTTTGTTTATATTCATTATGGCATATGAATCCATTCAATATATTACGAATTTCATCGAATTGGCATTGTGCCATATTGTAGTTACATATAACGTTATCTAATGTTGACGAAACGCCGGGTTGAATGATGCATGATGAGAATGTGTTCATGGAATTTACGGATTGACATTCTTCTAGTATTAAATGTTTGTCAATAAATGACATGATTTCCGTGATTTTGTTGTCCATAATATGACCGTAATTTTCTGGTTCTCTCATATCAATAAAAGATTCACACAAATAGTTGATAATTTTATCATCCTCAATTAAACACATATTCATTTGTTGTATTCTATCTAATGATGAATGCAAACGATAAATAGAACTAGGATAAATTGTCCCAACCACAATTTGTCTACATAATTTGTCAATATCTCTCAATTTACTCGTTTGTTTTCGAAACATATCCACCATATCATAGTGTTCTCCATCACTCATAATCGAAATCATAGAATATTCAGTTGACAACCATCCCTCGTCAAACGTAGGGTTTGTAAGTTGATGTTGAAACAATCTACGTCCCATGGGCGAATTACATTTATTCAACATTGACATAATAGACGATAGTTTACCCATTTTTTTAGTTTCTACTGACATATCACCAATAATATTCAACTGTAATAGTGTATGATTTGGTAAAATCACCCGTTTCGACGTATTATTAAATTCCGGTAAAGAAATGCGTTTCACCAATGTTGGATTATGTTCTTGTAAAAAATTCAACAAATAGCAAAAAGATTGGGTTGCCAAACTATGTTCTCGAAATTCCTTACAAATGTCAAAAGTATCTTCTTTATAAAATAATGACAAAACCTCTTTCATATACCGTTGTTGAGTACACCGAATCATTTTCTCATTTTTCATATCACGAGAATCGATATAATGAATTATGTCAACACTTATACCTGCATATTGGGTAATCGACGATACATCTTGCTTATCAAATGGTGATATAAAAATAACCTCACTTGGTGTATAGATTGATACAAATCTTTCCAATTCATCAAATGTAGTAACATTCATATAAAACGGAGTTTCATGCTGAAATATAAAAGATTGTCCAGTAAATATATTGACAACAGAAACTCCGTAAACAAGAAGACCCTTTCCATCGCGCATTCCAGTAACTTGTTTATACGTTTCAAACCAGATTGTCATAATATTATTAGAAATAAGATGATTACTATCAGTATCACATGATATGAATGTACCCGGAGAGTATACCTTATCCAATACTCTCGTAATCTTTTTACCATCTTTCTCCTGAACAAAAACCGGAATAGTAAACCCATTTTCAGTAAGTTTAGTTATATATTTATCTATGGTAAAATCCCGAAATCCTGCCATAACAACAGTACCATTATCATAACCCTGAGTTTTTGACGAAATATTCAATTGACAGATATCGGCAAATTCTACGATTTGGCTGCGTTTTATATCACCATCTGGTAATTTGATTCCATATACTTCAAAAAACGCACCTACCTGCATAAGAACGACTGTATTTACTCCGTACATACACTGATAATCAGTAGTATGTTTAAAATATTCACTATAAATAGATTTATGTTCACTGTCCATATATAAAGTTCTCGATATTAATAACATATACTGCATTATGTTTATGTTATTATCATTTTTATATTGTAAAATTGATTATATCTGTTAAAATAATATATCATAAATATAAACAATGAACAGACATATGTATATAGATATTGTCGACTACAATGGTTACGGATATTATTGTGACCCCAGTAACGGAGACCACGAATTTATAAGACCACGTATCAATGACCGTACATATTATACATATAACAACCCTAGCAATACTATACAGGAAGATTGTGATTACAATATTGAACCCCCATATACAGAACATATGTATACAACAAAATCGAACCAAGTATTCAGTGACAAAATTAATTCCTACAAGGGTTATTTATTGTACTGCGGTATTATTGTTACAACGTTTACTCTAACATCATTCCTTGTACATTATCAAATAATATAACAATATATACTATTTTTCAACATCATGCATGAAATTATACAGTAGGTTATCCGGATTATGGTTTTGTAATTCACCACACATTAGCATTGCACATTCATACATCTTTCGCAAAACATCATTTGGGGTAACCGCACCGACTCGAATAAAACCATGTTTCACCAAATATTTACGAACCTCATGTAAAGGCGTTTGTTTGATAATATGGGTTGTTGTAGATATATTATTTCTTATTGTTTTATTGGAAACTAATACAGATACTTTTGGCATTATTTTAGAACGACCGATTTTGTAGGTCCGCCTAATCGTTTTTTTTCGTTTCAATCTTTTTTGTTTTATCTTACTTCGATTTTCGTTCTCTATTTTTGTACGAAAGTTTTTACTTTGTACTGCAGTCTTAAGAGATTGTGATATACCGGATGATTCACCATTTACATTATCAGTATTTACACTTCCGCCAATGACAGTATCCTGTGTGTTTTTTCTGGTTTGGTTCATCAATGTACGAAAAGTAGGCAATGACCCATTTTTTAAACAGCCATATTTAGGGGCAGGTATGATTTGCGAGTTAATTGTAGTACTAGACATTCCAGGATTTGCAATAATATTACCTGCAATATTTTGCAACGAATCAATATGCATTGATGGAATATCGGGTCGAGTATTATTTGTATGTGACGAAGATATAGACGGGTATTGTTTCAATGTATGGTTCTTTGGACTAACTGTATTTTTCGTTATACTTTCCTGTAAATTTTTGAAATATTCAGTTGCATTACCAAAGTCATTACGGAACGCAACTGTATCGTCTTTCAAATTTGTTTTAGATACATCATCAAACCGTTCCTTATACTTAGTTTCCTGATGTTTTCGCATCATGTTTACGATAGAGCGCTTCTTCAATGAAGTATTTTTGACTGGTCGATTTACAGTTTTCATTTTGATTTTTGACTGTGTTTCTGGTTTATCTCGTTTTTTCCTGGAAGTATTATTAGAAAACGCAAATATTTTTGGGTCTATTGCCAATATTTTTTTATCACTCATCTTATTGTGTGGTTAGTTATATTATATCAACATCTTACGAACAGAAAATAATAAGAAATCTTGTTATTTTCCTAAATAGCACATTCCCACCCAGTTCACACATAAATATTCTGTAAATAATAAGGTATATCGTTCTTTTTCTTATTCTTTTCAAAATTATCAAATGCACATGTTAAATCACATACATTAATATTTTTACGCAGTTTTTTGTCTTTACCATATATACGCCGTCCATGAACAATTTTCACATATGTAAATAGTTGTTCCATATCACGTCCATAATGAACAAACTGTTTATGATTTTTTGTAAACCATTTTCGCAAAACCTCGTTTTCAATATCTACGCTCCATCCACTTTCTAATACTTTTTTCACAAATATATGCATTAAATTATCTGCACTGTATGGTTCCATACAAAATTTCCAAATAAACCGAGACTCTAACCCACGATTTACTTTAAAAAACGTATTTGCCATATCATCTTCATACCCTGCAATAATAACCATAAGATCATTTTTATGGTCACTTAATAATTCACATAATGTATCTAAACATTCCTTCGAAAAGCTATCACTACTATCTGGTGCTGCTAGAGAATATGCCTCATCAATGAATAGTACTCCACCTAAGCAGTCTGTCACCACTTTATGCGTCTTTATCGCAGTTTGTCCTAAAAATCCAGCAATCAAATCACTACGAGTAACCTTTTTAAAAGTATTATTTTTCAAAATACCAATCTTCGAGTACATTTTACCAATCATCTTTGCGATTTCAGTTTTACCTGTACCAGGTGGACCACAAATAATAGTATGTTTAAAATCACTGTTATTTTCATTATCCAATTCCAAACCCTGTAAAAAAAATAATAACTGATTCATCACTGACGTTTTAATTGTTTCCATACCTACCATGTTATTAAAAAGCGTCAACTCTTCTTTTATATTATGTAATGCTTTCAAATCAATATTATATTGAGTATCATCTTCATATCCATATGTATCAATTATCTTCAATAAATCATTAATGGATGTTACTTCAGTGTCTATGAATACATCCTTCGTTTTTATCAACGGTTCTACATCTGTATTACTAGTGAATATAGAACTATCATAATTATCCAAAAACGAAAGGTCTAATTTATTGTCGCTTGTGTTATCAATAGGTTTATTCAAAGGGACAAACGGTTGATATATACATGGATGAAGATGATGCGTTCTACAGTAATCATTTGTAATATTCGTCATTAACTTATTATGATCATTTTTATCACATTCATCCTTTTTGCAGAAATTATCTAAATAATTTGTGAATTTTTTAGATCGATGCATAGATATACCTAATAATAATGGTTCCTTTATCTATATTCGTTAAATTAGTTATATTCAAAAAATTGATAATACAAACGTGGATATTAGACATACATAATAGATAGTATGTCAACTGACACTAAAGTACAACAAAACGGGTCTACCGTTAAACCTCGTTCAGCAAAACCGTGCAGGTTGAATATTAAATCAACAAGTAATGCTGAAACAGAAACGATTAAAAATGTAATACATGCTGAAGAAAAAGCAGAAGCTCACGCGAAATTAATCAAAGATACAATGACGAAGACTGAACAACGTATATTAGACCATTTGGGTGAATACATAGAAGAACCGTACCAAATAATTGAATCATATTTTGAAGGAAAACATCTAGACCGTTTAGTACGTCATCAAATCGAATCATATAATAATTTTGTAAATTATCAAATTCAACGTACTATTGATATGTTCAATCCAGTGAAGATACACTCCGAAAACGATTATATCCCAGAAAAGGATTCTTATATGTTAGAATGCTATGTACACTTTAAAAATTTCAAATTATATCCACCGCAAATCCATGAAAATAATGGTGCGACACGAGTGATGTTACCACAAGAAGCAAAGTTGCGCAACTTTACTTATGCATCTACTATGACAATTGACATTGATATTGAATATATAATTCGCAACACAGAATGTATGGAAGCTCCTCAAACTATCAAAAAAACTATTCCTAAAATCAATATAGGTAAGATGCCAATTATGTTGAAATCGTCTATCTGTGTTTTGAACCAAAACAATAATTTTACAAATTCGCAATTGACAGGTGAATGTAGTATGGATAGTGGTGGATATTTCATCATCAAAGGTTCTGAAAAGACAGTTCTAGGACAAGAACGTGCAGCCGAAAATCGTATTTACTGTTTCAATAGTAAGAAATCCACAAAATGGTCATGGACCGCTGAAATCAAATCCGTACCCGATTTCAAATGCATATCTCCTAAGCAAGTGGAAATGATGATATCTTCTAAAAATAACGGTTTTGGATATGGTATTTACGTAACACTTCCTCGTATTAAACAGCCGGTTGAATTATTTATCTTATTCCGGGCATTGGGTGTGCTTACTGACAAAGACATTAGTAAACACATATTATTGAATTTAGACGCAGAAGATACCAATGTTTGTCTACAGCGATTACATGCATCTATTGTTGATGCAAATAATTGTTTAACTCAAGAAGATGCAATTGATTATCTTACTTCATATGCCTTATATACACCGATTAACATGGATAGGGAAACTGGATTGATTAAGAAACGTGAATTTACTATCGACGTTTTAGAAAATGATTTGTTCCCACATTGCAAAACAAAATCGCAGAAAATATATTTACTAGGATACATGACACACAAACTATTGACCGCAAGTTTGGAATGGATTGATGTAAGTGACCGAGACTCTTATTGTAATAAGCGTATTGAATTGACTGGTACACTATTGAATAATTTGTTCAGAAACTATTTCAACAAATTAGTTAAGGAAATGCAAAAACAGGTGGTTAGAGAAATAAATTCTGGTTCCTGGAGGTCAAGTGAAGATTATGGTAACATTATTAATATGACAAACATTTACAAGATTTTGAAATCAACTACCATTGAAAACGGTATTAATCGTGCATTATCTACAGGTGATTTCAGTATAAAACAATCTAATAGTAGTAAAGTTGGTGTTGCTCAGGTGTTAAATCGACTCACCTATGTGTCAAGTTTGAGTCATTTACGTCGTATCAATACGCCTCTAGAAAAAAGTGGAGAGTTGATTGCTCCTAGAAAATTACACAACACTACATGGGGATTTTTATGTCCAGCAGAAACGCCCGAAGGACAGTCAATTGGTGTGGTAAAAAACATCAGTTATATGGGTCATATTACCATCCCAACAAACAGTTCAGCATTATATGAATATATTACACCGTATATCACTACATTTGATGCAATTGATGATACAACTGACTTATATAACCGTGTCAAAGTATTTATCAATGGAGCATGGCAAGGAGTAACTGATATGCCAGATAAGTTATATAGTGATTTAAAGCAAAAAAAATATACTGGTGTTATCAATATATATACGTCCATCATATTTGATTACAAAACTCTTGAGATTCGTATTTGCAGTGATGGTGGACGTCTTACTCGTCCAGTATTACGTGTCAAAGATAACAAGGCTCTCATTACTAAAGACATAATAAACTCTCTCGTTGATGGTAAAATTACATGGAATGATTTACTCACAAATTGTAATATCAATGAATCTGTTATTGAATATATCGACCCCGAAGAACAAAATTATGCAATGATTGCAATGAAATCCAAAGACTCATATCTACATGCAAATGTTTCACATTTTCAATATACACATTGTGAAATACATCCTAGTACAATTTTTGGAGTGTTAGCATCATGTGTTCCTTTTCCCGACCACAATCAAGCCCCTAGAAACACTTACCAATGTGCAATGGGTAAGCAGGCAATGGGAGTATACGCAACAAATTACGACCAACGTATGGACAAAACTGCTTATGTACTCAATTATCCATCGCGTCCTCTAGTGGATACACGGATTATGAACTTCTTACATCTCAATAAAATTCCTTCCGGTACACAAATTCATGTTGCGATTATGACACATACTGGATACAATCAAGAAGATAGTGTATTAATAAACAAGGGTTCCATTGATAGAGGATTATTTCTAGCGACGATATATCATACTGAAAAGGACGAAGACAAAAATATTATCCGTGATGAGATTATTCGATGTAAACCGGACCCAGCTAAAACAAAGGGTATCAAATTTGGTAACTACGATAAATTAAACGCTGATGGGTTCCTTCCTCTAAACGAGCGGGTAGAAAACCGTGATGTAATTATTGCAAAAATTGTACCAATCAAAGAAAACCGAAACGACCCTACGAAAACAATAAAATATGAAGACCAAAGCAAAACATATCGTACAAATGAAGATACCTATGTAGACAAAAACTTTACTGGTCGCAATGGAGATGGATACAACTTCGCTAAGGTTCGTATGCGTGTACTACGTAAGCCGACATTTGGTGACAAATTTTCAAGTCGGCACGGACAAAAAGGTACTGCTGGAAATATTATTCCCGAATGCGATATGCCATTCACAGCAAATGGTATTCGCCCCGATATTATTATCAATCCTCATGCAATTCCATCTAGAATGACAATTGGTCAGTTGAAAGAAACACTGCTCGGTAAAGTCCTATTAGAAATGGGTATGTTTGGTGACGGAACAAGTTTTGGCAATCTAGATGTCAAGACTATTTCACAAGAATTATTGAAATTAGGTTATGAAAGTTATGGAAACGAGCTTATGTATAATGGTCTAACTGGTGAACAATTAGAAACGAATATCTTTATTGGTCCAGTGTTCTATCAGCGATTAAAACACATGGTAAGTGATAAACAACATAGTCGCTCTATTGGTCCCATGGTGAATCTAACTAGGCAACCGGCTGAAGGTAGAAGCCGTGATGGTGGATTCCGTATAGGAGAAATGGAAAGGGACGTAATGATTGCTCATGGTATGACACGATTCTGTAAAGAACGCATGTATGATGTATCAGATAAATACAACGTACATGTATGTAAAAAATGTGGAATGATTGCTTCTTACAATGACGGTAAGAAAAGTAAACTACATACTAGTGGTGAGTTCTCTATACATTTGTGTAAAACATGTGATAATCGTACCGAATTCGCGAAGGTTGATATTCCCTATGCATACAAACTTATGTCACAAGAATTACAAACAATCAATATTGTCCCTCGAATTATTACAGAATAATAAAGTATATAGCATGTCTCGTGTAAATGTTGTTGAGTTATGTTACAAATACTTCGTCTATATTATGTAGTAATGACACTTTTTGTTCTATTTCGTTTACATCGATTTTTTTATTGTATTTCAATGGATTTCTACAGATATCTGTTAATAATTGCATATCATGTTCATGTTCTCCTGTCAAATAAACAACATTATCTTGAAAATATTTTTCTATATTACGACACCCCAAATATACTGGAGTTGTATTAGTCAACAATGAATTTATTATTTTTTCACTAAAATAATGGTTACTTTGTACATTTTCTATGCATATGTGGAATGAATATCCATCATATGGTTCATATTTTTCAAAATCCCCTTTTATTCGGGAGTCTTTCTTATTATAATCATGAAAAATACACCCCCGTCCATATATATCAATTGGTAAATTCGTTTTCAATATAGCAGTTGCTAGTTCATGCCGATATTTATGTCCAATCTGTTGTTTTTTTTGACTAATCATTAATGACATACGTCCATTGTTTGGTTGCAATGATTTTAGTGGGGCATTGTACGTCAAATAACAATTTCCTTCAATAAATGGTTCTGGAAGATTCATCTTATCACCAATATAATACTTATGAATATGATGTTTTGCATATTCAACAAATTGCTTGGTTATTCCCAAATATACAAGCGGTTCGTATGCAAATCCAATAACGTTTTGTTTTGGAACATCTAGCCTTATTGTTGGCATTGCTGTATTCCATATAATAACATGAGTATAATCCTCTCCGTCAGTAACAAAAACTGGTTTATAAATTCCATATTGATTTGTATTGTTACAAAACAATGAAATCGATTCAATTGCATTCTTGCATTGTGTGCTGTTACAAAAATCAGCAAATATACGAATTCTATACATGATAATATTCGTATCTATGTTCAATTATCTATATTTTTTTGCATATACATATTAAATATACAGAGATGGATGAAAATAAGACATCAAAGGTCAATGATAATAGTGAAATAAATGATATACGACAGTCAACACATTTTAAGGGTGTATCATTTTCCAAATTCAAAAAAATAGATGTGCGGAAACAATTAATAACTAATATAACAAAAGGGAGAATTGAGCCTGCATGTTACTGGTGTGCAGAGCTGATATGTGCGGGTCATTATATGGAAGTATGGGAGACAATCATACACTACATAGGTAAACATATACATTTAGGTAACCCAAAAATTGTATGTTATATTGAGAACCGTTATGAAATATTTCGAAACATAATGAGTCAAGGACAGTATACAAATGAATTACAATTACGTAATCATCCTACAATAAGATCATTATTTGCCGAAATAACAGCCGCGCTATCAAATTCTAACAAACGTAACTGTTTTGAACCAATCAAAATAAATCGTGATGAAGAATTTGACATAACATTAATGTCTGACAATTTAATCGCCCCAACTATTGTTTATATTGAACCCATTTTCAAAAAAGGAGACCCAAAAGAATTATTCATTGCCTCGAATGAATTTGCATACAATTTATCTCCGGACAAAAAAAACATGTTAAATGCGTGTTATTGGATTGAATGGATAATTGAATTTCAAGCCATATGTAAAAAACGAAAAAACCCATGTAAATGTGAATCTCGAAATTATCCAGTTGACCAGAAGTGCAAAGAAGACGTTATATGGATGTTATGGGAAACTATGTTTCACTTTGCTGAAAAAAAGAGCACATATTGTTTCCAATTACTTGGTTCATTGTTCCGTATATTTTGCATTAAATACACGACAGCATCCAGTAAAAAAAGAAGACACCTCCTATACTTTGCAGTATCGTTGATTACTGAATCTATCCCTACTGATATAGAACTATTAACGAACAAACCGGTTATCCAAACAATTACTGAAAAAATCAACATTATTTACAAACAAATCAAAAAAAATGAGGAAAGCCCTAATACGGAGTATTTATTCGCTAATATAGAAAAGGAAAATACATTTGAGCAGTCCATGCGTAAAATGGAAATTGTAAATAACATGGATTTTTTATCCAAATAAGAATAATCCTATATTTCCCAAAATATCACATGTGAAATTATTCAACCAAATTTGTATGGGTGTTTTCCGAAATTGGACATTTTTAAAATGTCCATTTTTGAAAAGTGACACAATAAGTTTTTCAAAAAAATGCGAAAAAGTGCTTATGCAGTCAAATGCAGTAAATCACGAAAAAATATTTTCAGGCTGACTGCATGATTTTTTTTGAAAATTTAGACGCCGTCATTTTAGGCGTAAAATAATGTTTCACTATTTTATGAAAAATGAAACAAATTTTACGCCGATTACGCCGAAATCATTCGAATGTACTAAATGTCACTTTATATGCAGCAAAAAGAGTGACTGGTCACGGCACATTTTGACACGTAAACATACAAGTGAAACAAAAGTGAAACAAAATGAAACATCGAATTTGCTGCATATTTGTCCAATATGTAGCAACACTTTAAATAGTCGAACCACATTATGGAGACATACACGAGGGTGTAAAAAGCGCCAAAGCATAATTGGTAAAATAAATAAACAACCTCCAAATGTTACTGAAAATGTAGCTAGATTATTACAACAACAGATGAATGCGAACAATGAGTTCAAACAAATGATGATTGATCAAACGAACCAACTATTAGAAATCGCAAAAACCACCCAAACTATAAACAACCATACGACTAATAATAACAATCAAAAGTTCAACCTGAATTTCTTCCTGAATGATACATGTAAGGATGCCATCAGTATTACTGATTTTCTACGTAACATGAATGTTCATATAGACGAAATCGAGTACATAGGAAACCATGGATATGTAAATGGTATGACGAAAATGATTATGGACCGAATGAAAGATATGGATATAACAAAGCGACCTATACATTGTACCGATATCAAACGTGAGACTATGTATATCAAAGACGAAGATGGTTGGAGTAAAGATACAGATGAGTTATCTAAGTTACGTAAAATATTAAGTCGTATATCTATGAATAATTACCGCATTGTGCCAGATTGGAGAAATGCACATCCAGATTGTGAAGTTATGGAAAGTCATACACACGATTTCTGTTACAAAATGATGAGGGCAATTCTTGGCGATGCAGAAGAAGAACAAATCAGGTTGGACAACAAAATAATCAAGACATTAGCAAAAGAACTTTTTGTACAAAAGTAACACACACATATCATTGTATAAATATGTTCATACATAATATAGAATAATGAATAAACCTGCATTTGTAGGGGAAGGAACTTATGGGTGTGTTCATAAACCGCCTATGAAATGCAAAAATGAAAAACAATCTACAAATAATAGCATTGCAACCAAATTAATGTTAGATAAAGATGCTAAAGACGAGATGACTGAATTCAAATTAATTGAAAGTGCAGACAAAAAAGAGTTATTTCATTTAGGAAAACCTCAAATATGCAAAGCAGATACTAATATAGAAAACAGGTCAGCAACAATGTTGTGTCCAAGTAGACGTTTTTCACATGACAATATGAATGATTATTCGTTATTATTGATAAAATACGGTGGTCTTGATTTAGAAAAATACGGAAAAAAAGTAAAAGAATTTCCAATAAATACAGCAAATCGACGCATTGTAGAACATTTTTGGATGGATATTAGTCGAATAATATACGGATTGAGTATTTTGAGTGCAAAGGGAAAGGTGCATCATGATTTAAAACCTCAAAATATCGTCTATAATCAAGACACTGGTCGTGCAAATTTGATAGATTTTGGGTTAATGACAACGAAAACTAAGATTATTAATGCATCAAACAATTCGAGATACGGTTTCGCTACATTACATTGGTCTTTTCCAACAGAGTGTGAAATGTTAAATAAAAATAGGTATATGTCTGTAACAAAGGATTTAAAAAGTAAACAAAAACACTTTTCTCAAGTACTTTCTCATGTACAAAAGAATCATGTATATTTCTTTACATGTATCAGCAAAAATGACAATATGGCTGAATACAAAAAAGAGTTGAAACAACATTTAAATGATTATTATCAGATGGTGTTATCACTAGAACCAAACAAATACAATGACTTTCTACAAAAGTGCGTGAACACGATTGATATATATGGAACGTGCATAGCTTTATTATACGTATTACATCGCTCACAACGTTTTTTGGATACTGAATGTTATAACGATATGAGGAGTCTGTTCTTAACGGGTGTGCATCAAAATTTATTTCTTCGTGCTACACCGACCGAATTTATGTCTAACTATGAATCTTTATTATTGAAACATGGACTACTCGAAAAATACAATATGAAGTTTGATAAACATTTATTAGTAGAAGGGAATCCGGTTGACATTAATGTAACAAATAAAATCGACACGATAATTAACGGTGATATGCATATGACACCTAAAGAACAAACCGAATTTATAAAAAGTGTTGTACTAAAATGTCCTGATGGAAAAGAGTACAACCCATCGACAAAACGATGTGTAAAAGAATGTAAACCTGGAGATATCAGGAATGCGAAATTCCAATGCAGAAAGCAACCCAAACCCACAACAATGAAAAAAAGTAAAAGTTCTAAAAAATGTCCACCCGGTAAGGAGCTCAATCCAACCACAAATAGATGCAACAAAACATGTAAAGTTGGGTACAAACGAGATAATTCTTTCAAATGTCGTAAGGAAAAGTAAATAATATCATAATAAACTATATTATTTACATGTGTCAATTATTGGTAGTATTAGATAAAGAAACCGCAGAATCCATTATGAAAAAATTCTTATCGCTAAGTATTTCTACCAACCTGAGTTACGGACATGGAATACAATATGTTGCGAATACTAACCGAGATTGGAATACTTATAAGAATACATTACCTCCTCATTTAGACGAAACTCATATGCAACTACCAATAGCGAATAATGTGATTGCTCATTTACGTGAAATATATACCAAAACATTATCTTCTCGTGAAATTAATACAGAACTTACAATACACAATACTCAGCCGTATCAATATAATGATATGTATTTTATACATCATGGTGATTGGTTTCGAACTGATACTAACAAAAAACAAATATTTCAAAGATATCATAAATATAGTAATTTTGTAGAACCAATTGTTAGTATCCGGAATATGATGAATTCACAAATAAGCAAAAATATCAAAGGCACTACAGATAGCGAATTAATGTTTCATTTATTTATACATTTTTTATCTGATAAATCATCGTTGCTTCGTAATTACAGAGACCATATTGCAAAAGCATGGAACAAAACAGTTACAACAATAGCCCAATGTGGATTTCAAAATTCGTCAAACGTAGTATTTACATATGGTAATTATGTAATGTTCTCGAACATATACAAAAATGGCAGTCTTCTGGAGATAAAACAATTACCATTGTATGTAAATTATCAGGATGGTGTCACTATATGTAGTAGCAGAATTGTACCGAATATGACACCTGTATCAAAAAACAAAATATATATTTATAATCGTCGTTCCAAATATTTGAGTGAGCACAATGTATCATAAAAGCTAAAGTATACAAAAAATATATGGGTTATACTTCATCTCCCCAATTGTCTAATTCTTCATGTTGTAACTTTATTGACGAAGGCCTACGGTTCACCCGTTCTCCGGTAATACGTTTTTCTAATTCGGTCTCCTTCTTATCCCATGCATATAAAATTTCTCTATTTTTGTAGTTAAGTTCCCTATTTTTTATGAAATATTGATTTCTGGACTTAGTATCCATGATAACTTCAAATTCAGTAGAAAGAGACTGTTTTGTTACAATAATGTCATTATATTCTTCATCTAGTTGGTCTCTTACCAGAGACCATTCTTTGTATTTTGTTTCCGGGTCTTGATGTATCCAAAGTTTTTGTAACCCCCATGGCCCAACAATATCCATTCTATGGTCCAATTTGTTATGGAGCAATGAATATTTTTCACGTAATATTTGAATTTTCTCTCTCATTTCATCCAGTTTGTAGTACTTAGAGATGGAAAGAAGTAATGAAATATAAGTTGAAACTGTAATCGAAATAATAGAGGAAACTGTATCTGGTATGGTAAACTGAATACGAGTTGCTTGTATGAACCCAGATAGTGTCGAAAAAAAGATAACCGATGTTTGAATGTTATTTACCAGTGTATTCAAATCGTCATATTTCAAATCAAGTAATCGCTTATTGTCTTTGCATTCTTTCAATATAACAATATTGTTCCGTTGTACAGATTTCAATTCATTACTAAATACAATGTACTCTGTTTGGTGAAACCAATCTAAGTCATCATGGTGCAACTTTGTCGTTTTTTTCTTCGAAATTACTAATGGTTTCGTATCATCTTCTAGAGACGACGTTACGTTATTTTCAATAGTAGTATCGGTATCTATATTTTCAATAGTCTCTCCGTCGCGGGTTTCAATATTTAATGTCACATTTTCTCCTGAATCTTCAGCTAAATTATTATTTTCGTTATGCTCCATAATTACATTAGAACGATATTATATTTCTGTAAATTACAATTATATCACTGTAATTTACAATTGTACTCTAACTAAATAAGTGACGGTACATCGTATCATTTCAATCAACCAAATCTTATATCTAAAATGCGGAACCAAATGAACCACCCAATACACCATTTGCGGCAGCTGGTCCCATTGACATCATACCCTCATTCATTCCAGATTGCATCATATGATTACGCGATTCCATAACAGTATTTTGGTGAGTAGTTGCTACAGGAGCAGGAGGAAATGCACCATTACGCATTCCTTCTTCGTCTAAAAAGTCTGCTTGACTGGGCGCATGATTCGACGTTGCTTGACGCTTTTTAACACCCTTATCCTTCATACCCTCCTTGTTGTACTCGGGGCCATTCCATAATTCTAAAGCACGGTCAACTAAAATGTTCACCTTGATTCCTAATTTAGTTTGTATACTTAATACAATTATCAAAAAGGCTAAAATCACATTGGTTAAATTCAAAGACTCATATTTGAACCCACTATATGTAGGAACATAATTAATCATACGGTGAATGACGATGACGCCACAAAACATAACAACCAATTGTATGAATACCTCAAACAATATTTCCAATGACGATTTTTCTGGGTCAGCATCAGGAATAAATCGATGAATTAACTTATTCAATACTACTATTGGCACTACCCCCATTGACGAATATTGAATCACATTCAATATCTCAGCATTGCTCTCTTCACTCATGGAAAATACATGAGACAAAAAGGTTTTTCGTGTAATATCTGCGGTTTCTTGTAACAGTTCCATTGTATAATATTTATATAGAAACCCATTAGAAAATAAAAGTATTTGACTTTGACTAAATCATATTACACCCTTGAAGAATTAAAACGCCGTTTTCACAACATAAAAAAATAATCAAAGGTGTAAAATCAATAGTAGGAGTTTCGCCTACGATGGTCTAACTTTTTCCTCTTCCTTTTGATTCACCGCGCAGATACATTGATATTGGTTGCCTTTCTGTAGCATTAGGTTATCAAATATACACAGCATATTATTCGCAATATATTGCACTATATTATTCAATTATGTTATGTGCGGTTAGCTTTTATCCATTGGGTTATTATTTTTATAATCGTAATCTATATTGGAAATCTACATATGCGCATTGTATGATTCATATTGTTGCTAATATTGGTAATATTATTTTGTATTCTGGTGAATTTAATAACAATAATAAAGAATGTACCAATAGTCTGGATATTTGAATATACCAATATTTATGTTATCGGTCAAAAAATGTTTTTATACATCTAAAAACGTCATTCACATAAATTTGTTATATTCTGTATTTATTTTCGAAACCCTTTTTTGAAGCCTTTGGGAACAATTTGCTGTTGGCTTTTTGTTCCAGTGCGTCAGGGTTTTATTCTTTTTCTATGACCATAATGACGTTGATTTTTTTGAACAGAATCTTCGTTTTTATTATAATTATACTGTTTGTGTATGTCATCTTGAATACAATCAATAAAGTCTTCTATATTTGCCTTACGTAATGACGGTGCAGTTTGAGATAATAGTGATAACCCCGACATCATATAATTTATACTATATAAATAGCTTTATACTTATTTGATGATATACATAGCATTACTAAAGCCAAAAATAATATAATGTGATATATTATATTATATTATATTATGTTTTCATGGCTATCCAATAAGATAGGTTTAACAAAAAATAGTAAACAAAATACTAAGAAACCATCTCCTGAAATAAATCAGCCAAAGCATGTAAGTATATTTGACTCGATTAGTTATTTATCACCAGAAGGAGAAAACTCTTCTCCAATAAATACCATATCTAAACCAAAACCAAAAAAGTTACGACCTAAATCCTGGAGTAAAACCGTACGAAACGCTAATCAAAAATCTATTACTAGGGCAGCTAACCGTTCATATTACGATGTTAATACAACACTTGGATTACATAAGGAAAGGGATTTAACTCCATTAACTACTAATAAACCGAATACAAAACCTATAAATCAAACTAAATCTATACTCAAAAAAAAAATTACTGGAGGAAATAAAACCAAAAAAAAATGTAGTAAATCATAATGTGTTACATTTTTTATGGCTTATTGTTTCTTTTCCGTTTTAAGGTTTTTCT
>Ga0209044_1001001_pt1 | contig 19250 bp, 14 predicted proteins | sample SaaInlV_130m_DNA_FD_184655 | JGI IMG/M metagenome (GOLD analysis project Ga0209044, IMG submission 184655) | Marine microbial communities from expanding oxygen minimum zones in the Saanich Inlet - SI037_S4LV_130m_DNA (SPAdes) (version 2) | ecosystem: Environmental > Aquatic > Marine > Intertidal... | reverse complement strand
GAGGACAAGGCGAGACGAGAAGCTGGCGGCGGACAGCAGGGCGGGAATCCTTGGAACAACCAGGGCAAACCACCGGGTCCACCACAGCAGGGCGGCCAGCCGAAGCCTTCACAGAACCCGTTCGAAACCTACGAAGGTCCGATGACCTACAACCGTGGGCCAGACAACATGGGCGGCATGACCCAGGATTCGACGCGTGGCCGAGGCAATGACACGATTTACGGCGGCGGAATGGGCTTCGAAGGTGGAGGCGGCCAGGGCAGCCAGCAGTGGTATAATCAATTTGGCGGCGGGGCTGGCGACGCCAATGACATGAGAACTTGGAGTCCTCAAGAGATATCGAAGTATAATGCGTCGCAACCTAAGTATCCGTCCGGTCCCGGCGGCGGAATGGGCTTCGAAGGTGGAGGCGGGGCTGGCGGGCGAATGAAAAGACCCGAAGGTACAGGCTACCCGGAAGCCTGGGGGCAGCCGCCTCAGTACGTAACAATGGACCTGGTGCCTGACCCTCGCGGCGGCGGCGGCATGACCAACTCAACAACAGCCGGGTGGATACGCAGGAACCAACAGGAGCATGGTGATGGCGATCCCGGTGGCGGACTGACCTTCGAAGGTCCGGGCGACCGTGGCAACAGTCCTCCTCGTGGTGACGGTGGCTACGACCCAAGCGGACGAACGGGTGGCGGGTTCCAGGCTCCTCCGAACCAGCAGCCGAACCGTCCACCCCTCGGACCGTGGTCTCACTACAATGAGGATGGCAACATAGTCTTCACATGCTTCGTGGTAGGTACGCCGATCTCTACACCTGATGGCGAGACAGCGATCGAGACGATCGAAGTTGGCGACACAGTAGTAGCCTACGATCATGACGAGGGCAGTGAGGTTGAGTCACTGGTCACCGACGTGCTGGTGTCGGACGCTAAGGATACGTTCAAGGTACAGGTCGGCGGCGACACGCTGGAAGTGACCGGCGAGCATCCGTTCTGGAGTGTCACCGCTCAGACGTACGTGCCAGTCAAAGACCTGAGCGTTGGAGACCAGGTACTGCTTAGGAACCTGGGGAACCAGCCGATCGACAGCATCGTGCCGAAGTCGCAGGCCACCGCTGTTCCTGTTTACAACATCACCGTCGAAGGACAGCACAACTACTTCGCCGGGAACGTGCTCGTCCATAACAAATCCGTTCAGCAGGGCTTCAAGCCGACTGTCACCAGGCCAGACGGTACACCAGTCAAGCCCGGCGGGCAGGGACCAGGCACCCGCCCCATCCCCGGACACAACGGAGGACCAGGCGGAGCACCGGCAGGGAGCGGCGGCGGCAACCCCTTTGAGTCACCACCGTGGCAGCAGCAGATCGGACCAGATGGAGTACCCATTGAGCGGGGTGACCCAGCAGGCGGACCGGGGAACACGACACGTCCTTTTGACCCGTACCCAGGCTCTCAGCCTTCCGGTCCTGGACCAGACGGCAGCCCAGGTCACGGCGGCGGCAGCTACCCGCAGCGTCCGGGCGGCGGCAACCCATACCAAACACCGGGCTGGAACCCAGGCGGCGGCGGTGCCAACCCGGAGACAGGCAACCCGTACCCCGGCTACAACCCGGACGGCAGTACAGGACCAGGCGGCAGTCACCCTCCGAACACCAGACCTCCGAACAGACCCTATGATGACCACTACCTTGGACCACCGTCTCAGGTCGGACCGGATGGACTACACGACTCGCCGGGCGGCGGAGATGACCCGATCTACTTCGAGGGACCAGGCGGCAGCGGCATCCCCGGCACAGGCGGGTATATCCCTCCACAGCGGGGTGACAACGATGGCCCGATCTACTTTGAGGGACGAGGTGACCCCGGCGACGGAAGCTCTTACGGACCAGGTGGCGTAAACCATCCCGATTATATGGGGCCACCACAGCAAGTCGGCGACCAGCGATCACAAGCAGAACTGATGGCCAGGACACAGGAAGAGGCTATGGAAGCGGCGATGGCACAGGAGCGGGCGGGTCAGGGCGAGTACAGGCAACCGTACTGGCCTAGTCAGCCGAAGCAGAACCCGTTCGAGAGTTACAACATATACTGGTAACGTCTAAGCCAACTCAACCACACACAACAACCTTTTAGGAGACAATACGATGGGCATGGGACAACAACGCTATGGCCAAGAGCAGATGATGCGACGTGGTGGTGGAGCACCACAGAAGCCTGGCTCCGGCGGATACGGCAACGGCAGCAACTTCGGTGGCGGTGGCGGTCAAGGCTTCGGTGGCGGCAGCGGCGTGACCTACGGGGCACCTGAACCAGCACCTGAACCAGCACAGTCGAGTGGTTGGGGTCCACCACAGCGACCACAGCGTGAGACGTTTCAGCCCTTGGACTTCAGGGGTCTGAACTCTGGCGGAAGTGTGCAGAACGGTGACTTCCGTATTCAAAACGGCGACGACACCGGGATGTTTAATGCGGCACAGCAGGCGTGGGCGAATGTCACCAACGCGGGCATCGGTGCTGACGCTCAGATGTATGGGTCTGACAACAACACGATGGCCAGTATGTTGGCGTCGATGCTTCAGCTTCAGGGGATCGAGGCTCAGGTAGGTGGCAACAACTATGGCGTCGATGCCAATGAGCGTATCCAAGAAGGTGCTCAGGGCGTTCAGACGTACGGCATCGACAAGAACCTTGAGGGGCAGCTCGCGAACTACGCGAACCAGCTCGGCATGACGGACATGACGTCAGGTCGTAACCTTGAAGGCCGCCTTGCAGAGATCACAGGACGGCAAGGGATTGCTGACACTCAGGCACGGTCTGCTGAAACTGTGGCTGACCTGCAAAACCTGCGGTACAAGAACCAGCACGAGCAGTACGGTCAGAACAACGAGCTGGTTCAGCAGTGGATGGCCAATGCTGGTAGCGGCCAAGGCAGCCGAGGCATCGGCGGTGATCAGTACGAGAGGATCGACCCGACAAGAGCGATCGCTGCGAACCAGGGCGAGAACGCAGCGATGGAGCAGGCGATGATCAACTCGGGTGGCGGGGGCGGTGCTTCACCGCAGGCTGGTGCCTATGGTCAGCGTGCTGCCTTGCAGCGTGCAATGGCTGACACTCAGGGTGAGACAGGCATCACCACTCAGTACGCCAACACCAACAACGCTAATCGCTTGGCGATGTTGAAGGCACAGAATGATGCTCGTAACGCTCAGACTGCTGATCGTGACGGACTGCTCCAGTTCCTGGCAAGTTCAACGGCGTAAGCTACAACTCAGTCTCCGTTCAACACGGGGTGGTCTGTCTGCCCGACAGGCTGCCCCTTTTTTATTAGGTGAAGACCATGCCGATCCCACAAATCCAAAGCCCGGACGCCGAAGCAATGGCACGTCAGGTAATGGCAGAGCAAGCGGAACGCGAACGCATCGAGGAACTTAAACGGATCGAGGAAGCCAAGCGGCAGCAGGCGATGGCCCAGCAGCGTCGGGCGGCAGCTCAGCAGTTGCAGTACCCATCTAAAGCTGCACGTCGTGGCACTCCCCCGGCTGGCCCAGAGAACCGCTTCAATCCTAGCGAAATCATGGACAGAGTGGGGCAAATGCCCACCTCTGAATTGCGTGATGTGGCAGCAGACGCTCGGAAAAGAATAGCGGACGGCGACCAAATGCAGTCAACCAGGATGTTGGATAATGTTGCTAACTTCTACGTCGACAGTGTTGATATGTTCGTTGATCCACTTCCATCTATGCCACAGAATTTACGGGAGATGGAATTTCGTCAGCAACAACAGCACCCTCGACCATCGGCACCACCGATGCCAGAGAACTCACCGTCACGCCGCCAGGTGCCGCCGCCTCCACCGATGGAGTCAAATGACATTAAGCCAGTGTTAAATCCCCCCCACAGGTGGCCATCAGCAGGATGGGGCACACCACCACGACCACCGATGCCAGAGAACTCACCGCCACCCAACCCGCGACCACCTGCACCACCGATGCCAACGGGCGGGCACCCACGTCCCGGTATGCCACCGATGCCAGAGGAACAGTACGGTCCGCTTCAGCCGGTGATGCCGACTCGTGACAAGCTGAGATTCGACCCAGTTCCTGAGCGGCCACAGGCACCGAGCTTCAACCCGGACAACGACCGGCTGAGAGCTGAGACTTCAGTGTCCCCGGAGCAGCAGTACAAGAACTTCAAGGCTAAGCTCGCGGGCATGGACGAACCAACGTGGAACTCTCCTGAAGAGACGATGATCAATACTCACATGGATAATCAGCGGGACATTATCAATGGAAACAACAAGGCCCGTGAAGGACGACGCAGCTACATCCCGGACGCAGCTACTGAGCAGGGGAAGACTGCGGCCAGACTCCGCAACAAGCAGACTGGTCAGGTCGACCCGATGTCCAACCTCAACGGCAGGCTCGCTGGATTGCAGGCAAGCAACACTGCGAACCGGGCTAAGGAAGAGGCAGAGAATCAGAAGCACAGCGATGCGATGGAGAAGATGAGGGACATGGTCGTGGGCAGGGAAGCTCCTGAAGGAGCTGGCCCGTGGACTGGCACACCGATCAGCTCTCGCCGCATCGAAGGCACTGACAACGGGTGGGGCAAGGAGCAGACGGCTGGCGGGATGCGGCGTAAGCACATCAAGGATCGCGAGGCAGCACGCAAAGAGAACGTCGAGCGTGCGAAGGCAGCGGCACGCAACGGTGAGAAGTTCAAGCAGAAGCTGACCGGCCACGACGAGACCGACCAGTACGTCGGCGGGGCAGTGGCGTCCGTGCAGAACACCATCTCTCGGCAGAAGGATGACCTGAAGAAACAGTTGATGGCCGCAGACGCAGCGAGCGGCGGCAAGCTCGGGTACATCAAGGACATTCAGGAGGCAGAGGCGGCCAAGCAGTCCATCGCGGCGAAGCTGAAGGGTCAGTACGCAGCGGCCAAGCAGAAGAAGAAGGAGACTAAGAAGCTGTGGAAGCGTGAGGATAAGTTCGCTGCTGACAACAAGCAGGCTGCGTTAGAGAAAGAGCAGAGGGACAACGCGAGAGCTGACGCAACAGGTAAGACAGCACATGAGCAGGCTATGGAACTGAAGAAGCTGGACAATGAGGGGCGGCTGAATGCTGCGACTGCGACTGCGAAGCCAGTGGACCCGAACGCTCAGTTCAAACAGGACTTAGAGGTCACGCAGGGCTTGGTGGCTGGGCAAGATGCAATCATCAGTGACCCGATGTCGACGCCGGAACAAAAGCAAATAGCCGCTGATCGAAAAGCTGACCTGATTGCTAAGCAAGATCAGAAATCGGGTGGGCCTACTACTAACGAAGTGGGTTTGAACCTCATCAAGCGGGTGCTCGCCGAGGCACAGAATGATGCTGATAAAGTTGAAGCGTTGACGATCGGCGTCAGAAGGGGCGACATCACTGAGAGTGATGCGATGGGCCTGGCTAGTGGGGTTGGGCCTGACCTTCACCGGAAAGTAATGGAAGCGATCGGCAACCGTGCTCATGACTACCGCACTGCTCAACACAACAGGGAACAGCCTTGGTACACACGAGCAGCCAATCATTGGTTGGGTGGCATCAGCGGTCCACAGTAAACTGGAAGCGGCACAATGTCATACGGTAACAGCGGCTATGCCAGCAACGGCTATGCCAGCAACGGCTATGCTTCATCCTCTGCCCGACGTCAGCAGATCACTCCCGAAGAGGAAGAGGAACTACTCTCCCAGCTTGGGCGGGCAGGACTCAGCTCCCTCGCGTACATCGGTGAGTCAATCGACAAGCCGATGGCCGCACTGCGTGGCCTGCTCGCTGGTCGTCCCGAAGAACTCGCCAACGCTATCCCCTTCAGTGACGCACTCGGCATCACGTCGAGCGACGGCTGGTTCCATGACTCAATCGGTGTGACCGACGACGAGGACACGGTCTATGGTCGTGACCTGTTGGAGCAGTGGGGTATAGCTGACGAGAACAACGACGGTCTCGGTGGCAGTGACTGGGACAACATCGACTACGGTGACGCAGCGTCCGACGTGGCTGGGTTCGCGGTCGACATGCTCGGCGTCCCGATGGCTGGCCCGGTCAAGGCACTGACCAAGATGGGCAAGCTCAGCCAGATGGCGGGCATCACTGACGAGGCAGCCCGTATCGCTCAGCTCAGTGGTACTGGTGCTACCAAGTTCCGGGTAACCAACACTCTCGACGACGCCATCAATCGCATCAGTGATTTCCGTGGGCCGTCTGATGACTTCCTTCCTACGCCACGAGTAGACCCGACACTACAGCCGGGCACGATCGAAGGGCTTGATAAGTTCAGTCAGATCGAGACAGGCACACTCGGTCTCAAATCAACGATGCGGGTGGCGGACGAGCCGCTGTTTAATGACATCTATATGCGTCGACAGAACTGGAACAACGGCAGCACTCAGGTTCCCGACGCAACAGTGGTAGCGTCAGTGGAAGCTGCCGAAGAGGGACAAGGTGCCTTCCGCGTGCTGCATGATCAACTGGTTGGTCAGAACAAACCAATCGTCGTTGAGAATGTGGTCGGCGAGGGCTTCCCTGCCAAGCTCAGGGGCATGGGCTACAAGGAAATCCCCGGCGTTGATGACATACTGGATGCAGCATCACACGAGGCGGGCTACGGAAGCAGCTTCCTCTATGACGTTGGCACTGAGGCACCGGCACGACGAGCAGCCGCAGCCACTACTCGCGACGAACTGATGGAGAAGTTGTACCGTGCTGGTGAACAGCAGGGCATGGACCGAGCTGCGATTGATAGCATGAGAGGTCAGCAACTCGGCCACACCATGAGCTTCGGCGGGATGCACCTACCCAAGAAGCTCGACGAGGCTGTTGCCACTGGCGTCGATGAACTCAGTCGATCGCTCGGACGCACAGGCATGGGCAGGCTGGCCAAGCAGGCGTTCGCACCCAGCGTGGCGGGCACCAAAGAGACGGTCGGTCAGGAGTGGATCGGTCCGCTGCACAACATCCACCGTGATGCCGGGCAGGACACAGCACGGGATGTGATGGGTCGGCTGGCCGCTACGGTCGAGCGTCACGCCGACACACTCAAGCGGTTGGGTGATGGCAACCAGGGCAACGGCTTCGCACGAGCGATCGAAACCTCAGACATCAACGAGCTGGCGTCATGGCCGACGTTGGAACCCGGTGACTTCGAGAAGATCGAAGAGGTCCGCTGGATCAAGAACTACCTGGACGACATGCCGAAGCGGGCTGAGGACGAAGGCTTCGAGTTCGCCATCCTTGACGACGTTGAGGGTGACTACCTGCCTCGTGGTGAGACGGGTCGGCAGCAGAACATCCTTGAGAGTCAGGCCAAGCAGTTCAACGCGGTCGATCCCTCATCCCAGATAGGGCGTGAGCAGTTCGCCAAGGGCTGGCCGGGCATGACCGCTACGCTGCGGGAGATTTCACAGGAGACAGCGAAGCAGGGACCGGAAGAGATAGCAGCACTGGCGGCTTCAAAATTACAGCCGAAGATTGATACCTTCACCCAGCAACTGGCGGACCTGACGACTCAGCGGTCAGCACTGAAGGATGAGCTGAAGAGTTTCGGTGCGATGGAAGCTGCGGCCACCCGTGAAGCAGGACGTCCCGCCCGTGAACTCGCTACGTTGCAGGCACGACAGCAGCGTTGGATAGAAGAGATGAATGGCCTTCAGCCTGCCAATCCACTCGACACTCCGATGACGAGTGCTCAGCAGGCAGCACCCAAGCAAGGCAATGTCACTGCATACCACGGTTCAGCCAAGAGTTTCGATGAGTTCGACGCGGACCTCATGGGATCACGCGATCCCGGCTACTTCGGGGAAGGGTTCTACTTCAGCGACAAGAAGATGGGAGCACAGCAGTACGGCGACGTTGCAGCAGGAGAACTGGATGCTGGTAAGGTGATGACCAGAGACCTGGACACTTCAGGATACCTGAAAGCAACTCCTGCTGAGCTGCGTGAAAAGTACGGCAACATCGGGGGCAAGGAATTAACAGAGGCTATACGAAACGACGGATACAACGGCGTTGAAGTGACCATGCAGAGCGGTGGCAAGGAGTACCTTGCGTTTGACGCAGACTCGATCATCTCTCCGAACGCTGGCTTCCCTGACGCACCGCCGCCTGACATGGGCAAGTTCGCTGAACAGCTTGCCAAGATGCAGGAGCGTGGCAAGCAACTGCAACGGCAGATTGATCAGGCCAAGGTGTCACCGCTGTCTGATGCACCGGCAGACATGGCCGCAGCAGAGGCACGGCAAGCAGATATCATCGAAGAACTCAGTGGGATGGGTGAGATCGAGTCAGGTCTCAAGGCTGACATCACGGAGTACCAGAGCAAACCGGAGGCACTGGCGGCTTACCTTAGTAAGCTGACGCCGGAGCTGAGAGCTGACGGTACGTGGGGTGACCAGATCGGCATGGTCAAGCGGCGAGTCGAGGGCTTCGAGGACACGGTCGCCAACACCCGCACCACCACTGATGCACTGGCTAACCTACTGTCCGGTGGCAGGGTGGCTGAGTTGTCACAGACGCCGGACCCTGGACTGATGAGCAAGCTCAAGCAGTTCATCGGGATCAAGCCTGACGAGGTGACGCCAGCCAGGACCACAGTCAATCAGGTGCTCGACCGGCTGGGCTTCGAGACCACCAAGCGTGGGCCGATAGTCACTGCTGACAAGGCAGCCGACATCATCCGTGGGAAGATGAGCAAGCAGGCACGCGATGAGCTGGACGACGGACTGTTCGGTGACTTCATCGGGCCGCAGCCAGCCGACGAGATACTCAAGGCTCAGCGGAGCAGCATCCTGAATCAGACGGTGCCTGACCCTGTCGCTGACACGCTGGCGACACTGAAGAAATCACTGGCCGGACCAGACCCAACGAACCTGCTGACTGATGGGCTGGTGCAGTACAACAGGCTATGGAAGGGACTGCAAACCAATCCGTGGATCAACTTCCATGTCCGCAACCTTGGGTCAGGTCAAGCTCGCGAAGTGCTCGCCGGTAACGATCCGCTCAGGTACTCAAGCATGGTGCGGCGGATGTCAAACGGGGGAGAGGTCACCGCTGAGGAAGCGATGCAGTTCCCCGGCGTTGCTCAGCTCATGAAGGAGCAGAACATCCCAGAGGCTGACGCTACCAATGCACTGCGGCAGTACATCCACAAGTACATGGGCGGTGAGCGGCAGGGCATCGGGCTGGAAGACATAGGCGGCAAGTTCAACGGCATCACTGAAGGCAACAACCTCGGTGAAGAGATAGGGTTCCTCGGTGGCTTGAGCGGCACCAACCCAGTCGGAGTCAAGGCAGCAATCAACGAGCTGAAGCCCATCATATCCAAGGCAGACAGGGTCGAAGGATGGAACCGGCCTGCTGCACTGCGTGGCATAGGCGGCAGAGAGAACACGGTCTTCGTCCCGTCAGCGGCAGGGGAGAAGCTCGGTGAGGGAGCGGAAGCACTCAACCGCATCCCGTCGTGGCTGGACCAGATAGACAAGGGTGTTGACCCAGCTCAAGCAGCACGCAACATCAACGCTTCACAGATCGACTACTCAACACGGGCATTCACGCCGTTCGAGAATACGATCCGGCGGCTGGGCATCATGCCGTTCTACTCCTTCAGCTCACGCAACATCCCGTACGTGGCGAAGGAGCTGATGAACAATCCCACTGGCAGGACCGGCACACTCTTCAAAGGACTGACTCGGCTACGGTCTGACGATGAGTTCTTGCCGGAGCACATTGCTCAGTCGCTGGCGATACCGCTGGGGCAGAGCGACGAGGGCGAGCCACGGTACATGACCGGGCTGGGCCTGATGGAAGAGGACTTACTGGGAGCGGTCGACACTGGTGACCCAATGAAGGCGATCGGCTACGAGCTGATGGGCAGGCTGAGTCCGCTGATCAAGGCACCGATCGAGCATGTGCTTGGCAAGTCACTGTTCCAGTCAGGGTATCAGGGTCCGCGTGACACTGAGGACATGGACCCGCAGCTTGGCCGCCTGCTCAGCAACCTCAAGAGCATAGCCACGGGTGAAGACCAGCGTGTTGCAGTTGATACGCGGATGATCGAGCCACTGCTTCAGACCATCCCTGGCATCAGAGCAATGAGCAACCTGCGTCAAGTCACCGACAAGAGGAAGTATGACTACGCAGGTGCTCCATTGCTGCTGAACCAGCTCACCGGCTCACGAGTTTCCGACGTCTCGAACTCAGCCCAAGATGCTTCGCTGATGGATATGATTGCCAACGAGTACAAGGGCATGGGTGGTCGAGACTTCAGCAACTACTACATCCCGGACGCAGTGAAGGAAGGGATGACGCCGGAAGAATTCAATCATCTTCTGATGCTGCGGATGCTTCAGTCAAAGCAGGACCGGGATCGTCGGGAACGTCAGGAACTGGAGAGACAGAAGGCAATGAGGGGCTACTAGCATTCATCGAGCCGCCTCATGTAATCGCCCATTCGGTATACCGGCATCGGCTCGCCGTACACTTCGTGGCCTTGAAATAAAACCTTTACTTGCCTGTCGTTTGTTTTCTTCTCGAACGGGGCAACGTAGGCGAGGAAGGCAGCAGTCCTACACTCTGAGCACCTACTGCCGTCGCCTTGGATCACCGTCGTGCAGCACTTGCACAACATTTTGCTGCATGACCTGCATTTCTTACGCTTAGTGTGGGGTGGTATCTCCAGAGCACACTCATCACAAAGAGTTCGGCGAGTCATACGTTTACGCATCGCAGAACCTGCCTTTCATCATCGCTTCTTCCAGTTCACGGACTGCCATTGAGCCAAGAGTATGGGTCTTCAGGTAGTCCTCCGCTTCAGCCAGACTGATGCCACGATGATGAGCCAGCAGTTCTTCAGCAGTCGTGAACACTGCAACCTCATCGACCGGCAGCTCACCGAGTGAAGGGTGCAGCCAGTTGACACCCAGATTGGCACGGAACTTGGCAGCACCAGCACACTGCTGGCCCTGTCCGACGACGGCGTTGTTCTCAGCGTCTTCCATGTGGCAGGGCAGTACGGCGTTGATGAATGACTGCCCAAGGAATCGTTCGCTGTTGTCACCGCGAGTGTCGAGGTACTCCTTGCTGGTTGACCTGGCGAACGGGCATTGGCCGCAGCATTCAGCACGCTGGTTGGTGGCGGCTTCGTCGATCTTCATAGCTTTACTCTCCGAGGTACGAAGGGGATGGCGATGGCGTCAGGGTCACCATCACAGGACTGGACTCTCAGTTCTCTGCCATCGAACACAACCTCAACACGCAGCTTTCCCTTGCGTCGTGCTGTGCCGGTCAGTGCTCCCGCTAAGCGGAAGGCGTTGACACTCAAGGCTCGGGGTCTTTCGTAAGCAGTTGCGGGTTCTTGATCACTACGTCTCTCACTGCTTTGCGATTCCATTTCTTACCCTTACGTGTTCGGAGACCAGCTTCATTCAAGTCGATGGCGATCTTGCCATAGCTTGCCGTGGGTCGAGCTTTGATGAAGGCGGCCATCGCCACCATGATCTTCTGCTCGACTGGATGCGGTGCCTTCAGGCGGCCAACCCACTTGTATCCGTAGGGTGGAACTCGGGTGTACTTCCTACCGCTCCGCTTCAGGTGGTCGATGGCAGACTGTGTCCTCTCAGCACGCTGCTCACGCTCCAGCTTGGCGAAGACAATCATCATGTTCAGCATGGCATTGCCGGAAGGTGACGCAGTGTCGATGCCTTCCAGCTCAGTGACGCTACGCAGGGTGGCGTTGGTGCCCTTGAACTCGTCGATCATCCATTCAAGATCGGTGAAGTTTCTGGTCAGTCGAGCGACGGCATACACCACCATCGGACAGCCCAGTTCCTTAGCTCTGAGCACTGCGTCCTCAAACTTTGGCCGCCGCTTATCACGTACGTTCTTGCCGCTCATCGCTTCGACGTAGAACTCAGCCGTGAATCCTTTGGTCAAGCACCATCGAGCAATGTCTTCCTGTTGTGCTGTCAGTGAGTGACCAGCCGACGCCTGTTCTTCCGTACTGACTCGGCAGTAGGCTACGCATGGGTTACTCATGTGGTTCCTCCAGTTCCCGGAGCATGGTGGTGAGTAGTCCGCGTCGTACCGTCAGTGGCTCAGCGATGCACCCACTGTTGTGAAGTATCTCCCACGATTCGTTGTAAGAATCGTCCATGATGCAGTGCTTCAGTGCCGCACTGATCTTGCCGGTATCCTCGGCTGCCTTGTCGATCAGCTCAGCAGGCGTGACGTCCGGCTCATTGCAGATTCGAAACGTCCGGCAGCCGAAGGGTGATACCTTGTGGATGCTGCACCTGTCGTCGTCGTCGAGGAACACGCAGCGGCCATCACTCTCCTGTCTGGGGGTGATCGTCGGGATGTTCCTCACTGTCGGACCTAGCTTGACCTTCGCTCCCTCACTGGCAACGAAGTTATTGACGAGCCAGTGGTCGTCAGTGTCGGGCACATTCATGTGGTTGGCGATGGCCTTCAGGTCTCCCGGTGCCAACATGCCGGGCATGGCCTTGCATCCTGCCTTGCACTTGCCGCAGTCGCAGTAGTTGCGTTCCATCTGGTCGAGGGGTGGTATCTTCTGCATGGGTTGCCTCGGTTCCTTGCTTCCGTGAGTAAGCACCCAGAGGAAGCCAAAGAATATGACCACCGGGGTGCAGTTCAGTATGGAATCTGTCACTCAATGTCTCCGTCACTGGGAGCACCGTCAATCCGATCCGGCCCTCCATCATGGGTGATAGGTTGATTGGCCTGCTCCTTCAGCCAGTCGGTCACCTCGTATGCTGTCGCTGACTCAAGAATAACAGAGTCATTGCCGTCGACAACCACCTTCTTGTACTGGTGAGGTGAGTCCCTCGTGCTGAGTCCGTTCAGCTTGAGGTTCTCGTTGGTGCTCAGCAGCGGGTCGTAAGTAATCTGCTCCTTCATTCCATAGCTCCGATCATTTCTTCGAGGAGTTTGGCAGCGTCAGTCTTGGCTGGGGTCTGGCGGGTCACTTGCTGGCCGGAGTCCATCAGGTACTCATCCCGCATTGTGTTGTACTGCTGGCGGGGATAGCTGCCGCCGCCACTGGCAGTCATCATGACTCCGATGCCTTCCTCATCGAGCATGGTAGGGACGTAGTCTCGGGGAGTGTTGGGAGCATGGGCATCAGGGTCAGCGGCGACGAAGAACGTGACGTAGTTGTGTTCCTTGCCAGCTACCTCCAGCAGTAGCTTCAGGTCAGCCACCAGCATCTTCACTGGCAGGTAGTCCTCGTTGACGTCGAGCAGGATGGCCGCCGTCACATCATGAGGTTTCCTGACAAAGAACTCCTGATTCATGTCGGCTCGCTCATTGCCCTGCACTTTGCAGTTCAGAACGTACTCGTTGCTGTCGGTGCGGTGGTCGAGGTCTTGACCCAAGTCCTGCTGTCTGACGGGCAGCACTTCAGAGGGGACGTTGTGCGGAGCGTCGTTGTCGAGGTGGCCTCGTGCTTGCAGGACGAATGCCATCCTGCCATTGGTAGCAGTGACCCAGAGGTTCCGCAGTGAAGCGTTGATGACGCTGACGCAGCGACGACTGACCTTCAGACTGCTGACCAGGTTTTGCAGCTTGTGATGGATGTTGATCCACGTCATCCGAGTTCTCCTGAGAGGGGTGTAGGAAAGGCTCCGTTAGCCGGGGTGGTGCGGGGCAGCACGGAGCAACACTGCCACCAGGGGGAGGACTAGCCCAGCAACTGAGCCAGCAACTTCTGTGCTTCACTGATCGGTGCCGCCTCAACGACTGGTTCAGGGGCGGCCACTGCTTCAGGAGTTCCATTCACCTTGGCAGCCAGGTCAGCTTCAACGTCCTTGATATGCTGTTCGATCTCGCCGTCGAACGACTGGAGCAGAGTCCGATAGTTGCTCAGCTTGAACCTGATCTCAGCGATCTTGGCCGCCGCACACTTCACAGACTTGGGATTCTCGTCGTTGATCTGCTCAGCGTAGAGTTTGTAGTCGTCGATCCATCCATTCAGTGTGTCGCGGATCGCTTCGGCGTTGGCTTGAGCAGCGTTGGCGGTGTTGTGGATTTCCCACGATGGCATCGAGCCGCCGATCTCCTTGATGAACGCAGCACACTTCCGAACAAGCGGCAGGTGCTGAGCCGGGACAAAGTAGGCACCGCCACTATCTCTCAGCGGGAAGAGGTCACCGTTCGCCTTGAACAGTGCCTGCACAATCCGACTGACGTCAGAAGCGTTGCGGCTTGCCATCTTCTCGGCGAACTTCTCTTTGGCCAGGTCTTCCATGTCCTGCCGGGCACAAACGATCATGCCGTTGGCCTTGTGGAGATACATCTTGCACTCGGTGGAGTATTCAAACTCCTGCTGTTGAGTGTCCAGAAATTCCTTCGTGAACTGGAAGGTCATGACGCTGCCGTCATCGTCGACCTCACGAATGATGCGGCCTTCCTTCATGGCAGTGGTGGCCCGCTTGAATCCGTTCTTCGGCTGCATCGGTGGCGACAGGTCAGGGTCGAGTCCTGCATTACTCAGGGCAAGTCTGAGGATACTGTGCTGCACGCTGCTCGGAGGATTCCAAGTAACGATCTCGCCGGTCTGATCCAGTGGGTTTGTCATCGTCTATACTCCCAAGTGAAGACACAAAAAGGGTGACGGCCCGAACGCCGAACCGTCACCCAAAACGTACCGAACCCCAAGCTCTTTCTACGTGTGATTAGATGCTCAGGATTTCCTCAACTACTTCAGACTCAACAGTCAGTGAATCAACAGTCTTGATCTCGTCAGCAACCTCTTCGAACCCAGCGGGATGGCCGCCTATGCCAAGCACAAAGCTCCTGACCTTGTGGTCTTCCCTGAACGCATTGAACTCAGCGATGTCACTATCGTAGATGTTGCAACAACCATCGGTGATCCAGATCAGATCGGTCTGGCCTTCAGGTGCTCCGGTCTCTTCGAACAGCTCAGCAATGCGAGCCACTGGTGGGTAGGTGCCGCCGTTCCACATTTCCTGGCACCACTTGATGACCTCAGCCTGCTTGTTGTGCTGAGGTGGCAGCACTAGCGGCCTGACCTGACGTTGACTCGACCAACCGACCAGACAAATCCATCTGTTCTGAGTCTTCGCCAACCACGTCAGTGCCAGTGCCAGTGCCTTGGCTTCAGCGATTGGATCACCAGCCATTGACCCTGACTCATCGACGAGAACCATGATCGGTCCTCGTGCTTCGGATGCCAGTGACTGATACTCCCTGCAATGAGCCTCGCCGTCGACAATCCGACGCAGAGTGTCAAGCTCCAGCTCAGGAGTCATCAGGTTGCCCAGCTCACTGGCAGTCAGTCGGCTGATGTCATTGCTCAGCTCGACACCAACGACATCGTCAGCACCGTGGATCGCCTTAGCCTGCTGAAGTGACTGGACCAACTTCAAATAGCGGCCAGCCAGCTCAGCGATCCGTCGCAGCGTCGGGTCTTCCTTCGCCTTCTTGAACAGCTCAACCAGTGCTTCGTTCTCTTCAGTGCTGCCTGCTCCGTCACCGAAACCGAACGTGTCGGTCAGGTCTTGAGCATCCTGCACGTCACCGGCAGCGGCCTCAGCAGTCTGCTTGGTGCTCTTGTGCCGCTTCAGTTCACCGGGAAAGCCGCCGCCATCCTCACCTTCAGCATCATCCTTCTCTTCGTCGGTCAGTGACGCAGCGTAGACGTAGTAGTCCTCAGCGGCTTGAGTTGCCGCCATCTGACTCAGCAGCAGGTTGTTCTGAGTCGAGACCTGCATCTGCTTCCAGGCAGGACTGGCAAGCAACGAGTCGTACCACCGCTTGCGGAGAACGTCTTCGCAGTTGGGGTCAGTCTGCGGCATCCAGTCGAACGCAGCAGAGAAGGCGTCGGCCACCTCGTGCTTGCTGTTCAGCTCGAAACCGTCAGGACTCTTGTTCCAGTCCATGTCAGTCAGCTTCTCAGCCGCTGACTGGGTCCAACCATCGACGAAGAGAGCGTTCTTGCTCTTGGGCTTCGCCGTCTTCGATGCCAGGCCGAGAGCTACATCAGGAGTCAGACCGTCGTCCTCACCATCCAGTAACTGGGCCAGCAACTCGGAAATCGTCGGGGCTGCCATTAGCGTCTCCTTGTAGTAAATGGGGGTAGGTTGTGGTTCGACCACCGGACCACACTCGAAACGTACCGTCGACCAAGCTCTTTCTACGCGGGTGGAAACTCAGGGTGATACGAGTTGACCACGTCTTCGATGATCGCGATCAGCTCATCACTGTCCAGGTCATCGCACAGGAACCTGTACTTCGCAGCGTCCACGGCGTCAGTGTCGAACTCATCCATGCTGACGCCCAGCGTCAGGGCATTGGCTTCAGACAACACCTCCAGCTTGTACTTCGTGACTTCCGGCATCGCTTCATTCTCCAAACTGCGGACTTGGGACCGCTGACCACGCTGGTCAGTGCATTAACGCCGGGCCGAAACCCGACGCCCCTCTGCTTAGGACTTCTGAAGCCCGAAGACCTCACTGCTCAGCTTCTCAAGCCGCTCCTTGATCACTGCCTTGGCAGCGTCGGCCTGATCGTTCCCCTTCATGGCGTCCAGACTTGCAATGCTGATCTGAACCTTCTGAAGTGCCTTGAACGTCTCAAGGGAGTTCGAGTCAGTGCAGCTTGCAAACAGCTCATCAGCGTTGGCGACGATGTCCAGGACTTCCTGACCGCCGGGATTCGAAATCTTAGTCACCAGCTTGTGGACGTCCTTCTGCTGATCAGGGTGGACCCACAGAGTGTACTTCAGCGGCTCCAGGTCACTGACTTCGACCTGAGAGTGCTCGTTCATCACTGCTGAAGCCTGACAAACCGTTGCTGAAGCTCGAAGACGGCGATTGCCGAACTTCACTCCATCAGCGGCGATTGCATAAGCAATCTGAATGTAGGCAGACTTGGCGTCGACCGACCAGGGCATCAGCGGCACCTTCGCAGCTTCAGCGTCGAACTCAGCCATGCTGATAACCGGCGAAACTTCCGGCAGCGTCCCGAATACCAGGTCATGCCAGCGACCTTGAGACACTGGCCGCACATCGCTCCGCAGCAGGAACCTGTCGAACAGTGCTCCGGTCGTGGCGAACGACTCACCGATCGGATACTCATTACTGGCGGAAACGGCAGAGCGTAGCGGAGTGTCGAGCATGACGTTTCCATTTCGGAACTTCCTTTCATTCAGCAAGCGGAGCAGGGTGTTCAAGATGGCCGGACTCGACTTCCAAATCTCGTCCAGAAAAGCGAACTCAGCCAACGGCAAGTAACCAGTAGTGTTCCGCTCGTACTTGTCATTCTTCATTTCCGACAGTTTGAGCGGCCCTTGCACCTCTTCCGGTGGCACAAACTTGTGCATCAAGGCCGAGAAGAACTCACAACCGCTGATAGCGGCCATGAAGTTGTCGACCAGTAGCGACTTCGCCGTGCCAGGTTCGCCGCAGAGATTGACGTGCTGACCGGACAGGTAGCCCAGAACCAGCATGTCGACCTCGGCATCACGTTCAATCAGTGACGCCTTCACCGTGCTTCGCAGCAGACTAATACTCATCTCGTCATCTCCATCAGAGGGGAAATTGTGGGTCAGTCCGAACACCGAACCAACACCGAAAACGTACCGTTGGCCAAGCTCTTTCTACGTGTGATTACTCTTGGTCTGACATTCTCTGGTCCAGCGTGCAGATCAAATTCCTGATTGTTGCAATGTCAAAGTGACCGGCAGGCAACCGCGTCCAGCAGTAGTCAGCATCAGCGATCATTTCCAACACCGCTTGCTGGTTATCAAGCAGCCAATCAAGCGAGGTTCTGCTCATTTCTAGGAGGTCTTTGATGATCTCTTGTGGGCCTGGCCTGAAATCCGGCTTCAGAAGACCATAGAGCTGCCCTTGCTCAAAGCTACCAAGGCAGACGCAGTCCCAATGACCGAACTTGCATTCATAGCCGAACACATACTTTGTGGCGGCCCAGCAGCGTGAGAAGAAGCCAAGCCGCTTGCATAGCTGGACGCTTATGGTGACCTCGGTCTCACCGTCTTCCAGCAAACACTCGTCAGTCCGTTCGAATTTAATTGTGTGCTCATCAGAGTGGCACTCGCATTCAATGTAGGTGGCCATCGTCGCGTCTCCTTAGTAGAAAAGTAGGGACAGTGTAAGCAATCAGACTGGCGGCTTCAAGCCTTGATACTGGCGGCTTCAGGCCGAAATACAGAGCTTTTTGGTGCTCAGCAGGCGTCAAATCCGGTCGGAATTCGGGGCGTGGTTCGGTGTCCTAGCATAGTAGAACAGTGCATCGGTTTCGGGTCTGGTCAAGGTCAGCTCTCCTGTCTGGTGGTTCGGTCCGGTTCGGTGTTCGGTCCGGTGTGGTTTTGAACCTGTCGCCAAGCCTCTTCTAGTGCGTGCTTTGCTGTCGTTTTCTGGATACTTTGTAAACTTTCAAGGATCCGTCTGGATTTCTCTGTCCTGTCTCGTCGTTGCTATGGTATAGGTGGGTTGCTGGTTGTTTGTTTTGTCCTCTGTAAGAATTGGGGTGAGTGATGAGCGTGAAAGTAACAGGTCGGTTGATTGGTGCCGCTGCGAGTCTCTGCCGCAATCGGTGCGGTCGGAAACTCGGGGAGGATGATCGGCAGGAGGTTGCGTTGTTCGTTGTGAAGCGTTCCAACAATGCCAGTGATTCCGTCAAGCTGTGTTGCTGGCGGGCCGCTGGTGATTGGCTCCAGGCTGAACGCAAGAAAACTGAAGCAAAGGAAACAGCGGTTGACGTTTTAGAATGTCACGATCAGTGGCTTCGTGCTGACCGTGCTTTGGTTGAGTCTCTGCCGCTGGGCAAGCGTTACGGGGTGAGCGGTCGCTACGGTGAAGCTCCGGACGCTGCATCGGTGAAGCTGATTCGTGATCATGTCTATGCTGCTCCGATCGGTGCCACTGTCCTGCCGTCGTTGCCGTACGAATCGGAAAGCTCCTGCCGCTGGGCGAACCTGAACGCTGAGCGTGCTGCGGTTGAATGTGCAGCGGGTGTTCTTCCTGAGGACGCTGCAATGGTTTCGGCTAATGATCTGGGGGAGTGGTTTGCTGCTCGGGAGTTGAACGCTGTTAAGTGTGTGTAGTTTGCTGCGTGTTTGCTCCGGCATGTGCTCGGGGTGCTGTCTCTGCTCTTTTGTTCTGAGGATACTACGATGTCAAAGTCTACCAAAGTTGCTGTCGCTGCTCCTGTCGTTGACGCTACTGAT
>Ga0209044_1000977_pt1 | contig 19687 bp, 21 predicted proteins | sample SaaInlV_130m_DNA_FD_184655 | JGI IMG/M metagenome (GOLD analysis project Ga0209044, IMG submission 184655) | Marine microbial communities from expanding oxygen minimum zones in the Saanich Inlet - SI037_S4LV_130m_DNA (SPAdes) (version 2) | ecosystem: Environmental > Aquatic > Marine > Intertidal... | reverse complement strand
GATGATATTCAACAACAATTAGATATAAAAAAATCATTAGATATAAAAAATCTTTTAAATCCAGGAAAAGTATATCCTATATTAAGAAAATGTGCGGAGGAGGGGAGAGTTCATGTTCACAGCGGAGAAGAAAAATTCCCAGATCTACCAAGATTCTAATCATCTAAAACCTGATACAGAAATTGAAGTATCAAATTTAGTAAAAGAATTTTATAAAAAAAAACTACCAATAAATTTGCATGGAACAAATAGTAAAAGATATATTGGTTATAATGTTCAAGCCGCAAAAACACTTGATCTGTCTCAATTAAATGGTGTTATTGAATATTTGCCTGAAGAACTCTACATCAAAGTGTTGGCTGGAACTCCAATCAAAACTATAGAAAATATTTTAGAAAAACATAATCAACAGTTAGCATTTGAGCCTTTAGATTTTGGTTACATTAAAGATGGTGAGTCAAATAAAGGAACAGCTGCCGGATGTATTGCTACAAATTTTGCTGGCTCACGTAGATTTAAAGTAGGAAATGTTAGAGATTTTGTATTAGGGTTTAAAGGGGTAAATGGTAAGGGAGACATTATAAAATCAGGCGGAACAGTGGTAAAAAATGTTACTGGATACGATTTATCTAAAGTAGTGTCTGGTTCCTTTGGAACTTTAGTTGCACTCACTGAAGTAATATTAAAAGTTTCACCAAAAAAAATATTTCAAAATACTATTGCTATATATTTAGATGACAGGAAAATTATCTCCTCCCTTTTTGATAAAATTTTAGGTTCAAGTAATGAAATTTCAGGAGCAACTTATTTTCCAGATGAACCAAAAAATAAAAAATTTGATTTAAACAAAAATAGAGTTTTTAAATTTAATGATCTTAATAATGAAGGTCCTTTTTTAGCTATTAGAATAGAGGGAGACAAAGTATCTGTTCAAGAAAGATTAAAAGATATAAGTAAAGAATTAGAGCTTAAAAATTACGAAACATCAATTTTAGATAATCATCAATCAGTTCCATTTTGGATAAAAGTAAATAATTTAGAACTCTTCACTAATACAAAAAACAATTTATTAAGAGCGGTTATTCCACCATCTAATTCAGAAAATTTAATGAAATTTTTGGGTAACAAGTTTAAATATTTTGTTGATTGGTCTGGCTCTTTATTCTGGATAGAAGTCCTCGATAATGAGGATGATAAAATTGGACAAATTAGAGAGTTTATAAGTAAGAATGAAGGATATATGACCATCATTATGAAATCAGAAAATTTTGATTTTAAAGAAAAAGTATTTTCAACTGATAATACGAAGCTAATGATATCAAAAAAAATCAAAGATAGTTTTGATCCTAAGGGCTTGTTTAATCCAGGTAAAATGTATCGAGAGATTTAATGCAAACAAATTTTTCTAACACACAGCTAAAAGATAAAGACAATCAATCAACTGAAAAAATTTTTAAAAAATGTGTTCATTGTGGAATGTGTAATGCTACTTGTCCAACGTATGGAATTCTTGGAGATGAATTGGATGGTCCTAGAGGGCGAATTTATTTAATAAAAGACATGTTAGAAAATAATAAGAAGCCATCTGAAAAAGTAGTTAAACATATTGATAAATGTCTTTCATGCTATAGCTGTATGACCACTTGTCCTGCTGGAGTAAATTATATGCACGTAATTGATCATGGCAGAAAGTATATAGAAAAAAACTATGAGAGATCTTTTTTTGATAGATTATTAAGAAATTTTTTATCAATAACTCTACCAAATGTAAGATACTTTAAAATTGCAAGTTTTTTTGTCAAAATTGGTAAACCTTTTAGTTTTTTATTTCCAAAAAAAATAAAGAATATGATTAATTTAATGCCAACATCATTTCCAAAAAAACTTCTTAAGAACCAAGAAATTTATCCAGCTAAAGGAAAAAAAATAGCAAGAATTGCCCTGTTAACTGGCTGCGTTCAAAAAGAAATTTCTCCTCAAATAAACGAATCTACAATAAGATTATTAAACAGACATGGTGTTGAAGTTGTTGTGCCAAAAAAAATTCGATGTTGCGGTTCTTTAAATCATCATCTTGGAAAGAATGAAGATGCACATTTTGATTTTACTAACAATATTGACATTTGGTATGAGGAACATAAAAAAGGAAATTTAGATGCAATATTATCTAATACATCTGGTTGTGGAACTACCTTGAAAGATTATGGTTTTATTTTTAGAGATGATCAAGATTATAAAGTTAAGGCAAAAACAATTTCTAAATTAACAAAAGATGTAACCGAATATTTATCTGAAAGTTTAAAATTGAATATTAAGAAAAAAAATAAAAAATATAAGATTGCATATCATTCAGCGTGCTCAATGCAGCATGGTCAAAATATTCACTCACAACCTTTGGAATTACTGTCAAAAACAGAAAATGACATAATAGAAATACCAGAAGGCCATTTATGCTGTGGTTCTGCTGGAACATATAATATCTTGCAATCTGAAATAGCAACAGAATTACTTAAAAATAAGGTTAAAAATATAGAAAGCACAAATCCTGAAATAATTTCAACAGGAAATATTGGTTGCATTACACAAATATCTAATGGTACCAATATTCCAATTTTACATACAATAGAATTATTAGATTGGTATACTGGTGGACCCAAGCCTAAAATTTTAGAAAGAATATGATTATGAAAAAAATATTAGTTACAAGGAAGTTGCTTAAAGACTGTGAGGATAAAGCAATCAAAACTTTTGAGGCTAAATTAAATTCTAATGATGAACTTTATTCTCAATCAAAACTTATTGAATTAAGCCAAGGGTGCGACGCAGTTTTAACTTCCCTAACTGATAAAATGGATGAGGAAACAATTAGTAAATTACCTGAAACTATTAAAGTGATTTCAAATTTTGCAGTTGGATTTGGAAACATTGACTTAGAAGCAGCAAGAAAAAGAGGTATTGCAGTTACTAATACCCCCGAAGTATTATCAGATGCTACTGCAGAAATTGGAATTCTTTTAATTTTGGGTGCTTGCAGAAGAGCAGCTGAAGGAATTGAAGCAGCAAAAGAAAGCAATTGGAAATGGTCAGCGGATTATTTAATTGGAAAACAACTAACTGGTTCGAGATTAGGTATTTTGGGTATGGGAAGAATTGGACAGAAAATTGCAAAGATTGCAAAATCACTTGGGATGATTATTCATTATCATAATCGTTCAAAACTTAATGAAGAAAAAGAACAAGGAGCTATTTATCACGATAGTCTTAAAAGTTTGTTTTCAGTTTCAGATGTTTTATCAATTTGTTGTCCAGCAACAAAAGAGACAGTGAATTTAATTAACAAAGAAACAGTTGAGCATTTTCCAAAGGGGGCGGTAATTACGAATGTTGCTCGAGGAGATATAGTAGATGATGAAGCCTTGATTGATGCTTTAAATAGAAGAAAAATTTATGCAGCTGGATTAGATGTTTATAAAGGTGAACCAAATTTAAATCCCGGTTACATAAAAATTAAAACTGCTTTTATTTTACCTCATCTTGGAAGCGCAACTAAAGATACAAGAACTGCAATGGCCAATCTAGCAATCGATAATATTGATGAGTTTTTCAACACAGGTAATTGTAAAAATAAAGTAAATTAAATCTTTATTCATGAATAAGCCTGTTTTAGCTAAATCTAAAGCTATCATAATATTTTTAGTATTTGCTCTAGGGTATTTTATTTCAAATTTACTTAGAGCAATCACTGCAACTATTTCGCCAGAATTAATCTCAGAATTTAATCTTACTTCTGGTGAACTAGGACTTCTCGGTGGAGGATATTTTTTAGGATTTGCAAGTATACAAATTCCATTAGGATATTTACTTGACTCTAAAGGACCTAGAAAAATTGTTTCATATTTTTTATCATTATCAATAATTGGATTAATTTTATTTTCTATAGCTCAAAATTTAACAACACTTTTAATTTCAAGAATTTTAATTGGAGTGGGGGTTGGAGCTTGTTTGATGGGTCCTTTGACAGCTTATCGAATTTGGTTTCAAGATGAAACTCAACAACGAGCAAATTCTTGGATGTTGATGGTAGGTGCGATAGGGATGCTGTCATCCAGTTTACCTGTTCAATATTTTTTACCATTAGTAGGGTGGAGAACTATATTTTTATTTTTAGCTTTATTAACTTTGGTTAGTATAATTCTGATAATTATTTTTATTCCAAAATGGCATGCCAAAAGTATTGTCAATGATAACTTAAATGAGGGTAAACTAAGTATCGTGTGGAAAAACTCATTATTTAGAAGTTTAGTTCCTATGGGTTTTTTTAGTTATGGAGGCTTATTTGCTATCCAAACTTTATGGGCTGGCCCATGGATGATTAGAGTTTCTGGTTATACTTCTGATGAAAGTGCACAGGGTCTTTTCCTCATTTATTTTTGTATGCTGACTTCTTTTTTATGCTGGGGTTATTTTGTTCCAAAATTTTCAAAAAATGTGAATGATGCAATTAGATTGTTAAGATATGGCGCACCAATAAATTTAATTGTGCTTGCTATAATAATTTTTTTAGGATCAAAAGCAGGATCAATTCATTGGGCAATATTTATTGTGAGTTCTGTATTTTTGTCATTAACACAGCCTGCTGTTGGTATGGCTTTTTCGCTATCTAATGCTGGAAAAGCTCTAACATCTTTTAACTTATTAATTTTTATAGGAGCATTTTTTGTGCAATGGATTATTGGTTTAATTATTGATTTAGGAATAAGTTTAAATTTTTCTGAAATAAACTCATTTAGATTAGCAATGTTATTTGTGCTCACAACATCCATATTTTCTTATTTATTTTTTATAAAAAAGGTGAACTAAATTTAAACTCAGGTTACTTAAAGATTAAAACTACATTTATTTTACCTCACCTTGGAAGTGCTACCAAAGATACCAGAACTGCAATGGCTAATTTAGCAATAGATAATATTGATGAGTTTTTTAATATAAGAAAATGTAAAAACAAAGTTAATCAATACAATCTCAAATTGAATAAAAAAATAATTTTCTTATAATAGCTGCGGCATTTTTGCATTATTTTTCTATACATGTACTTAAAATCCTGAGAGGATATTTAAAAAAATAACTTTAAAGAGGGAGAAAAATGAAAAAAATACTTTTGACAATAAGTGCTTTTTTGTTTGTGTGCTCAACAATTACTCAGGTTTTTGCTGCTGGAGATGAGGCAACTATTAAAAAATTGAGTAGTATGTATAAGTCGGGCGATTTAACACAAGCTATTGTTATTCCACAAGATACTAAATTTGCAGCAAATGTTAAGAAAAACATTTTACCAAATATTAATTTACCTGCTGGATTTAGTATTAGTGTATTTGCGGTAGTGCCAGATGCAAGACATATGGCTGTTGCAAGAAACAAAACAACAGTGTGGATTGGAACAAGAAAAGATAAGGTTTGGCAAGCAACTGATAGAGATATGGATGATATTGCAGATACTGTAGAGCAGTTTGCTCCTACAGTTAAATTTGATATCCCTAATGGTGTTTGTTTTAGTGATGATGGACATTTATATATAGCAGAAAGAAACAGAGTTTTATGGTTTCCAGCTGCAGAATATTTTATGGAAAGTCCAGACACAGTAGCTGTGCCAATTATAAGTCAAGGAAACTTGATACCTGTTGAAGAAGAATCGTATAACCACACTGCTAGAGTTTGTGCTATTAGTAAAGCAGATAACAAACTTTATGTTAGTTTAGGTCAACCTCATAATGTAGCTCCAGCTGATAAGTTGGATTTATATCAAGAAGTTGGAATTGGTGGGATGATTAGATTTAATCGATTCCCAGGAAAACTTGATAGAGAAGTTGTTGCAACTGGAATAAGAAATTCAGTTGGACATGCTTTTAATCCAAAAGATGGATCTTTATGGTTTACTGACAACCAAGTTGACGGTATGGGAGATGAAACTCCTCCAGGTGAACTTAATAGAATGCCTAAAATGGGCATGTGGTATGGTCATCCTTATACTGGTGGTGGAGAAGTAAGAACTAACGAGTATCAAGGAAAAACAATTCCTAAAAAAGATGCAGATAGATATGTCAAACCTCAGGTTGAGATGATTGCTCATGCTGCAGATTTAGGTATGATGTTTTACACTGGAAAACAGTTTCCAAAAAAATACCATAATGCAATATTTAGTGCACAACATGGTTCTTGGAATGCTGTAAAACCCAGAGGTGCTAGAGTTATGGTTACTTATCTAGATTCAAAAGGTAATGCTAGAAAGACAGAGCCTTTTGCTGATGGTTGGATGACTGATATGGGTACTTACTTAGGTAGACCAGTAGATGTTCAACAATACTTCGATGGTTCTATACTAGTTTCAGATGATAAAGCTGGAATAGTTTACAGAATAAAATACGAAGGATAATAAATATAAATTAGGGGCCGGTTTAAAGACCGGCCTTTTTTTTAAATAAAATTAAAATTAATTCTATAAGAAATAATATTATGATTAAAAAAACTCTATTGATTATATCTTTTTTAGTAGTTTGGAGTGGAGCAAGCTTTTCAGACACTGATGGAAAAAAAATATGTACAGGATTTGGTAAATGGACAGAAGATGGTGAATATAAAATTATTAGAAGTAAATGTATTACTGAAAAAGAATATCAGGCATCATTAAGTGCACCAGATTATCTTTGTAAATATTACCAAAAATCTATCTGGAAAGAGTCAGAAAGAGCTTATGGTAAAAAACAATATCAATTTACTGAAAAAAGCTTAGCAAAAATTAATACTCTTAAGTCTGAAGGAAAAGCTTTGTGTGAAGCTGGAAAATTAAAAGAAGGTGAATCAAAGTTAGTTGAGGCGATTACTATTATTAGTCATACAAGAATGAACTAAAATATGAAAAATTATTTTTTATTAAGTTTGTTTTTTGGAGTTTTTTTAAATTTTAATTTATTATTTGCTGAAGTAGAGTTAACAGCTCAACTAAAAGTAGGTAAAGAAAAAGTTCAAACCATATGTTCAGCATGCCATGGGTTAGATGGTGTAGCTGCATCTGGTGGAAATTCTGTTATAATACCAAATTTAACTGCACAAAATAAAGATTATCTAATTGCTAAATTAAAGGACTATAAATCAGGTAAAGTTAATCATCCACAAATGACTTTAATTGCTCAAATGTTAACTGACGATGAAATTGAATATATTTCAGAATGGTACTCAAGAATAAAAATTAAAATTTTTGATCCAAATTTAATTTTAGTCAAACCAAGTAAATAATTTTTATATAAAAAATATTGATTATAAATAAATTTAGCATCAAGTATTACTTTTTACTACCTAAGATTGTATAATAAATTGATATACATCAAACAATTCTACTAAGGATTGTATCAAAATGAATATAAATCATTTAAAGTATAGACTCTGATCTTTGATTGTAATTAACTTTATAAAGTTAATTAACTAAACAAGGAGATACAAATGATTAAAAACAAGAAATCTTTGAAGGGTTCAAAAACACCTTCTAGACGTAAGTTCTTTAAAGCAGCAGCAGCAACAGGTGCAGCGGCAGCAACAGCTGTAGCAATGCCAAATGTAGCTTTTGGTGCTCCATTAACTTTAAAGATGCAAGCAGCTTGGCCTTCAGGAGCGAACATTTTTTTTGAAATGGCACAAGACTATTGCAACATGGTAGATGCAATGTCTGGAGGAACTTTAAAAATCGACCTTCAGCCCGTTGGAGCGATTGTTAAAACTTCAGAAGTTGGACAAGCAGTAAGTTCAGGCGTAGTAGATATGGGTCACTGGGTGACAGCATACTGGTACGGTAAGAATGCTGCAGCTTCACTTTTTGGAACTGGTCCTTCATACGGAATGTCATCCCAAGAAGTTATGGGATGGATGGAATATGGTGGAGGAAGAAAACTATATGAAGAAGCAGTAGCTTCAGTAGGATTTGATTATGTCGGATTCTTTCATATGCCGATGCCAGCACAACCTTTTGGTTGGTTTAAAAAGAACGTAACTAAAGTGTCTGATGTTAAAGGAATGAAATATAGAACTGTTGGTTTAGCGACTAACGTTTTAACTGCTATGGGAATGGTCGTAAGACAATTACCAGGTGGTGAAATTCAGCCAGCGATGAAAACAGGTTTGATCGATGCTGCTGAGTTCAATAATCCAACATCTGACTCGCAGTTTGGAATGCAAGATGTATCTAAACACTATCACTTAGGTAGTTTTCACCAATCTCAAGAAATGTTTGAGATACCAGTGAACAAGAAAAGATACAATAGCCTTTCACCTGCTCATCAAGCTATCTTGAAAAATGCTGCTTATGCTGCAAACTCAGATAACTACTTCAAGGCTCTAGTTAGATATTCAACTGACTTAGCTAAATTGATGAATGAGCATAAGGTTAACGTTTACCAAACATCTGATGCTATCTTAGCTGAACAATTAAAAGGCTGGGATAAAATAGTTGGTGAATTTTCTGCGAAGGATCCTTTCTTCAAGAAAATTATCGACTCTCAAAAAGCATACGCTAAAAGAACAATGAAGTATCTGTTGATGAATCAACCGAACTACAAATTAGCTTATGAAAATGAGTTTGGTCCAATCGGAAAAGTTAAAATTTAATTAACTTTTAAATTATTTAAAAAAGGGGGATTGTATCCCCCTTTTTTTTCTATTACATTTTTTAAGAAAATTAAGGTATTCTAAATATTGACATGAGAGCTTTCATAAAATTTGCTGACACTTTAAGTACTTCAATGGGTAAAGCATTTTCATGGTGCATTGTTATTTTAATGGGTGGAACAGTTTATGAAGTAACAATGGCTTATGGTTTTAACAAACCAACATTATGGAATTTTGATTTTAGCATGCAAATGTATGGTGCAATACTTATGATGTCGGGTGCTTACTGTTTGGCTGAAGAGGCCCATGTAAGAGGAGATGTTATTTACAGATTATTTAGCGAGAGAAAACAAGCTTGGATCGATTTGATACTTTATTTTATTTTCTTTTTCCCAGGTGTAGTAGCTTTAGCATTCTATGGGTTTGAATATGCGGCATTAGCATGGAAAATAAAAGAAACTAGCTGGAGTAGTCCTGCTCAAATTCAAATTTACATGGTAAAATCAATGATACCAGCAGCAGGTATTTTGCTGATAATACAAGGGATCAGCGAAGTATGTAGATCAATTATATGTATTCAAGAAGGTAAATGGCCAGCAAGAATGGTTGCTGCAGAAGAAACAGAAAAAGTTTTAATGAGACAAGCTGAAAGTGAGAATAAATAAATATGTTTTTTGGTCTTACAAATCCTGAAGTAGCAATCTTCATGATGGGAGTATTTTTATTCGCAGTGCTTTTAGGTTTTCCAATAGCATTTACGTTAATGGCAATGGGAATTGGTTTTGGTTATTACGCTTATTACGATGTAACAATGATGGAGCACATATTCGATAATAGAATATTTCAATTATTTGTTCAAAACACCTACACAGTTATGGATAATAATGTCTTAACAGCAGTACCATTGTTTTTATTTATGGGTTACTTAGTTGAAAGAGCTGGCATAGTTGCAAAATTATTTTTTGCTATAAGATTAGCAGCACATAGACTTCCAGCATCGATGGCCGTAGCTGCATTAATAACTTGTACATTATTTTCTACTGCTACTGGAATTATAGGAGCCGTGGTAACACTAATGGGATTGCTTGCTTGGCCTGCGATGGTGAAGGCTGGTTATGATAAAAAATTTGCATCAGGTGTGATTTGTGCAGGAGGATGTTTAGGAATTTTGATACCGCCAAGTATTATGTTAATTGTATATTCTGTAATTGCACAACTATCTCCACTGAGATTGTTTGCTGCTGCAATTTTTCCAGGATTACTTTTAGCTAGTTTATATATTGGCTATGCAGTTTTTAGAGCATGGATGGATCCTTCTATTGCGCCGAAACCTAAAGCAGAGGATATACCACCTCGAGCAGAAATATTAAAAGAAGTATTAGTTTCTTTCGTACCTCTTTTTGGACTAATAATGCTGGTACTTGGAACTATTTTAGCTGGAATAGCAACACCTGCAGAAGCAGCTGCAGCAGGAGCGTTTGGAGCAATATTGTTATCATGGTTTTATAAAACTTTAAAATGGCAAAACTTTAAAGAGTCTGTATTTTTAACAGCAAAAACTACCGCAATGATTATGTGGTTATTTATTGGTTCTTGGACTTTTTCTTCAGTTTTTTCTTATCTAGGAGGTCATGAAGTATTTGAACATTTTTTCACTTCAATCAATATAACAACTTGGCAATTTTTAATAATTACTCAAATAATAATTTTTCTTTTAGGTTGGCCATTAGAATGGACAGAAATTTTAATTATTTTTGTTCCAATATTTTTGCCCTTATTAGAGGTGTTTGATGTTAACCCATATTTCTTTGCAATGCTAATTGCTCTGAATTTACAGACATCTTTTTTAACTCCTCCAATGGCAATGTCAGCTTATTATTTAAAAGGTGTTCAAAAAAATAATGTTGAATTAATGGATATTTTTAGAGGTATTATGCCATTCTTAGGCATTGTAATTTTTGCAATGTTTTTAATGTACATGTTCCCTGGAATTGCATTATGGTTACCTGAAACATTATTTGCGAATTAAATAAAAAATGACAGATATATTTAAGCTAAAAGTTGAAGACATTGTATCAAAAATAAAAGATGCTCAGCTGACTTCAGTTGAAGTTTGCCAAAAATATATCGAAAGAATAAATAAATTTGAAAAAGATGTAAAAGCTTGGGTTCATTTAGATAAAAAACTTTTGCTTGAAAAAGCAGAAGAGGCGGATGAACACAGAAGATCTGGTAAACCGATAGGTACATTGCATGGGATTCCTGTTGCTTTAAAGGATATTATTGGAACAATTGATATGCCAACTGAGTGTGGAACACCAATTAGAAAAGGTAAATCTTATTCTCAAAATGCAGAAATAGTTGATTTACTTCTTTCTGCGGGAGCAATTGTTATGGGTAAAACAGCAACATCAGAACTTGCTTATCTTGGTCCTTCAAAGACCACAAATCCACATGATCATTCAAGAACTCCAGGAGGATCTTCTAGTGGATCAGCAGCTTCTGTTTCATCTTTTATGGCACCACTATCAATTGGTTCACAAACTGGAGGATCTATAATAAGACCAGCATCCTATTGCGGTGTCGTTGGATATAAACCAACATATGGATTAATTTCAAGAAATGGAGTTTTAAAAACATCAGATAAATTAGATCATATGGGAGTATTTGGAAGAACAGTTGAAGACGTTGCTCTACTTGCAAAAGTTTTAATTAAGAAAGATAATCATGATAAAGCAACAGTTCATTATTCAACAGAAGACATGTTAAATGAAACAAAAAAGGGACCTTTGTTTGAGCCAAAATTTATTTTTTATAAAACGGATCATTGGAAGTTACTTGATAAAAAATCAAGAGATGCATTTGAATATTTCATAAAATCATTTAAAAAAAATATTGAAGTTTTTGATACGCCTTCGTACTTTAAAGATATTCACAAATATCATCAAATAATTCATGAAACTGATTTAGCAAATAATTTTGGTCTATACTTTAAGAAATATAAAAAAAAATTATCTAAATATATGCAAGATGCTATTTCAAAAGGCAATAAACATTCAGCCAAAGATTATGCTGAGGCTATTGATTTTATGAAAAGAAGCTACGATTCATACGAAGAGGTATTTGAAGATTACCATGGTGTTTTGACACCTTCTAGTCCAGGTGTTGCCCCAAAAGGTTTGAAAAGTACAGGCACAGCAGAATTTAACAAGGTCTGGTCTTATCTTGGTACACCATGTATTTCTCTTCCATTACTTCAAGGTGAAGATGATATGCCTCTAGGAGTACAATTGGTTGGTGCTCGTTATGATGATCATAGGTTTTTAGGTGTTGCCAATTGGTTAGAAAAGGAATGTAATAAATAAAATGCAGAAATTTACAACATTACTTGGGTCTTTGCTTGCAGGCTCTTTTTTAATTGGGTTAGCAACAACGCTAACACGATCTTCCATGATCAGTTTTTTTGATGTGTTGCCAGTTTATATTTTGATGGCTGTGGCTATCTTTATGATGCTGTACGAAGCTTTCTTTGATAAAAAATAATTACTAATAAAAAAGTTGTCTAACAAAAAAAATTATGAAACTAAAACATAGCCTCAGGCTTATTGAATCATAATTTTTAATAATTATTAATTTCATAAGCATCTAAAATAAGGGGCTAAACGACTCGCTGATTTAAGGAGAATATGACTCAATTGTGTCTCCTATATTCTCCCAACGTTGACAAATTTAATTAAATATTTATATGTAGTTCATAGCCAACATAAGAGCTTTATCTTATGCCTTGAGGTTGTTTCTAAGCCCCTAACCTCGCATCAAATCCACGCTTAGTTATTTTAAAACTGCAAATTAATAGGCGTGTTATGTTGAATAAGATTTTTATAGAGGGATATGAATACATATACAGATATATTCGGATTGATCGTGGCCACGATTATAATCAGCCCAATTCTACTACCTACTTTCATCTAACATCAAAGCCTATTGATGAAATTTCGAGTGAGCTCCTTTTGCAGGGGAGCTCATTCAACAATTCAAACTCAATAGGAGAAACATATGTCACAAGACAATCAAAAGACAGTTGTTAGTTTTGATCACAACTATAAAAACAGATCGCCAATGCATGAAATTAGTGAGGATATTGCTAAAGAATTGCAATCATTAAAAAAAGCTTACAGAAGATTAAAAGATAAGTTTGCAGATAACACCGGCTTAAATCTTGAGCTGTTACAAGAAGATCTTGAAGATGTAAGAGTAAGCACAAGAGTTGCAGATAGGTTTAAAAATTTGCAGGACGCAGTGTTTAGAACTGAGCTTGCAAGAGAGACAATAGATGCTCTTAAACCTTTAGCATACACACACAAACATAATCGTAAGCCTGATCAGTACCAGATTGAAAGATTTAGAAAAGAATTTGGAAGTGAAGTTGCAGATTATGAACTTGAGTATGTAATTAATAAGGAGAAGAAGTAATGGCTAAACAATTAGAGTTTGATTGGAATAAACACATTATTGAAACATCATTAAAATATGATGATCACAACCCAAAGCATAGAAAAGAGCTCGAGGAGTATTTAACGAGATCTAATCAGTTATTAAAGACTGGAAAAGTAGAAGTAAAAACACCAGTTAAAAAACCAGCAACAACTAAACCATCAGCAGGTGGAACAATGAATATTGATATCTCATTACCACCCGAGCTGACAAAATTGTTGGGGGGTAAATAATGAGTAAATCAAAGCTTAAAGTTAAACAAAGTTATTCTAAGTCATTTGGTCATAGTCCAACGTTTAGAAAGGTTATGGAGAAGTGGTTTTGGATTAAACCTCAAAGAAAAAGAGTAGCCCATGCAACATGTGAGCATGGTCGAGTTGATTACAAAGCTCTAAAAGTTCTGGCAATTAAACAAGCTAATACAGTGCAAGATCTTGGTAATGCAATTCTTGCAATGGAGAAGAATAGAGCAAAAGAAAAGTTGGAACTTGAGCATGTTAAAAAAGATGCTGCTGAACGTCTCAATAATCAGAAAGCAACAATCATAGAACTACAAGAAGAAGTGAGGTCATTAAAAGATGATTGGAGAATGTGTGATGAAGCTTGTGACGCAAAACAGCAAGAATTGATTGCTTTAAGAAAGGAGGTAAAGAAAAATGCTAACTAAAAATAATATTGAAAGTACAAAGAATACTTTAACAAAGTCTGAGTTAGACAAACTGGCAAAGAAAGATGTTGTAGACTTAAAATTTGATATTGATGAAGATATATTAAACACATTGAAGTTGATACATTTAGAAGAAGCACCAGATATGTCATTTGATGCTTGGTTAAATTCTAAAGATGATGATTACTTCAAACGTTTAAGTTACGCGGGAGGTGGAAAGGTTATCCAGTTCCCGTTAGATCTTACAAAGTATAAAGACATCAAACCTAAAGAAATAAATCTAAGCGGATCATTTGATAAAGATAGAACTATTGATAGTTTGAGCTCTGATGAAAGAGCTTTAGTTAATCGACTATTACGGATGTCACTTGGTAAGGGGGAGAAGTAATGCGGGAGCCTTTGAAGTTAAATAAAGAAGCATTATCAGCTCTTATCACTGCAAATGTAACTGTATTTGCATATGACTATGGAACTAAAACTGTCAAAGCCAGTTGGTTAAAAAGGCGTAAGCAAATAATTAATTCAGTAGATGATGTTGATGAATATAAAAATTATCACATCATCACTGGAGATAATAACATTGTTGATATTGATTTAGATTGTATTGAAGCTATTAAATTAGCTCCTCATTTTCTACCTGCAACTAACATGAAATATGGTAGGCAAAGCAATCCAACATCGCATTGGTTATTTAAAGTAATAGATCTTACAAACAAAACTACACGTAAGTGGTTTAGTTTTGAAGATCCAACCATTGATAAAGAAACATTAGTAGAGCTCAGAGCCCATGATCACTACTCAATGTGTGCTGGTAAATACCCCGAAGAAGAATATGTGCAATGGACTGATTATAGTTCCATTAAAGAAACAACATTTGATGTGTTATATAAATCTGTTGCAATGCTAGCAGTAGCTTCAATTATACTTCGTAATTATCCAACTGGAGATAGGAACGTTTATATCTGGCAAGTTGCTGGTACTTTATGGCACCACAAAGTCGATGAAGATGATGCATTAAAAATTATCGAAGTAGTTTGTAATGCAGCAGGAGATGAAGAGGTTAAAGGTAGATTAGCAAAAGCTAAGCATGTTTATAAACCTGATACCCCACAAAAAGAAATTGTAGGACTACCAACTCTTGCAAAAGGTTTGAACTGGAGTGATAAACAAATAAGCAATCTAAAAGATGCTTTATATGCTGTAACAGGTCGAAGTGCTTTACCAACTTTTACTCATGATTTTGTAGAGCGAATTGCCTACATGATGAAGCAAAAGAAATACTATGATCTTGAAGATAAGGAAATGTATGACGGTGAAAGTGTTGATGTTAAATATGCTAAACACTTCAACGGTAAATATACTCCATTAAAATATTGGAAGATGCACCCTGATAGCAAAGTGTGTGTTGATTTCACATATAAACCTAAAGATCCAAATAGATTTGTGCATGTAGATAAAAAGCTCATGATTAATGTTTATGAGAAGAATGACCTACAACCAGATCCTAAAGTAGACACAGATGTGTTCTGGGCATTGTTAAAACATGTAATACCTCATGATGAATGTAGAGAACATTTTTTGGATTGGTATTCATACCCAATACAAAATCCTGGTGTTAAAATTAGACATGCAATCATTATGCAATCAGATGAATTTCAGCTAGGTAAAGGAAGTTTATTTGACCTGCATAGAGATATGTTAGGAAATCATAACACTAGAAAGATTGAGTTAGCAGAAGCATTAGACAAAGGTAAAAATTATTTATTAAATTATCAAACAGTTCTAATTGATGAAGCAAAGAGCTCAGGTAGTTGGAGTGAGAAAGCCCAACTAATAAATACTCTTAAAACCATTATAAGTGAGGGCTCAATTGGTGTTAGACAATTATATAAAGAGTATAGCGAGCAAGACACCATTACTAATTATTGGATCAACACAAACTACAAGGATGCTTTTCCATTACCAAAGAATGAAGTTAGATACTGGGTGTATTTTAGCCCTGCAAAAAGAAATCAAAAAATGTTGGAGCAGTTTCATAATGAAAGATTAAATGACAATCTTGCAGGTGGTGTCTTAGCTGATTTGATGAATAGAGATCTAAGCAAGTTCAATCCTTTAGCAGTTGCACCTTATACTGATTACAGAAATCAAATGTCAGGTATGGCAGATAGACCTTTAAATGACTTTATAAGAGAGCAGTTTGAGCAAGGAGTTCACCCTTTTGATAGGGATATGCTGACAACTGTTGAGTTGTTTGAATACCTAAAAGTTGAGAAACGATTGAGGGTTACTCGTGAGAGAGAAGTTGCAAATGCTTTAGAGTTACTAGGTGCAAAATGCAGGAAGCAAATACCAATTGCAACAGTTGCAGATCGGGCAACACTATGGGTGCTGAGGGATCATGAAACATATATGAAAATGCCAGCGGCGGAACTGGGTAAGAAGTATGTTCCATTTTATAATGACTCCAAGGCACCTCGTAAAAAAGCTGTAGCAACACCAATGAGCGAAGATGAGCCCAAGAGTGTTGGAGGCGCAGAAGATGGCATACATTTCTAGAAAGGAGGTTATATGGATTATAAAAAATATGGTTTGAAGTTTTACACAAAGACAGTCATTGAAGATGTTAAAGGTGTTAAAGTTCCTAAGATGCTAGGCGTGATCGAAGGCCCAGTAAACAAGATGATAAGAGCTTATACTGATGAATTTAGCTTCATGAGACATCAAACAATGAGAGATCAAAGACCTAGTAAGAAGTAATCTCATTACACGGCTACATGGCTAATATTCAAAACCGTCAAAAAGTTTTTTTATTTGCAAAAATTTTTAAAATATTTGACGAGAATAAAAAAAAGAATGTTGCCATGTATTGACCGTAATAGACTCAATAATTCCCTTTAGTACCCTTGAATTTTTTAGCCAAATTTAGCCTGAATAAGTTTTGAGAGTCTCTCAAAGACCCCCTTAAGTAGTATAAAGTTACCTTTACATACCTTGAATTGTTACGCTAAGTTACGGCGAATTGATTGCAATAAGTGAGTCATACCAACAAAAATTTTGAAAAATTTTAACGTAACAATAAATATTTTTTAAGGTAACAGTTGCTTGATCCATGTTGCTTGTTGTTTGGTAATTCAAGCTAAGTCCAGTATCATTTAAGCTAAGCATCAAGGGAACTTTAAAAAAGTTTATGAGGTCAATAACTGTCTCTAACTTAGACTAAAGGATAGATATAAGGAGTCCCATTTATAAAAAAGGGTGGTGGGGTCATAACAACTTTCAATTTTCGTAATTCACTTGGTACCTCTATTGATATAAAATCTGTGCTCCACTCATGCTCCAATGCTCCAATAGAAGTTGACTAGAGTCTAAGTTTATGTAAATCTGAGTCTAGAAAGAAAAGAGCAGAGACAAAGGAGTTTTGAAGATGTTCTTGCAGGATGCGTTGGCTCCAAGGGTCATGGCGCAGGACTCATAAGCCTGAGGTCAGTGGTTCGATCCCACTTCCCGCTACCAATCTGTAATTATTTCTTTTTTAAAATATTTTTTAGCTTTGATAAATTCATTGTTTGATTAAGTGGCAACTTAAAATTTTTTAAAGCCATAATTTTTTTAACTTTTTTATTAGTTAATCTAGCAAATGAATAAACAGATTGACTTTTACCACCAATATTAATGATTCCTTTATGTTTTATAATTTGAGGAAGTAGCTTAACTAAATCTTCATGAAACAAAAAATTAGTTTTTAAATTAGAAAAAGCTTTTTTGTGTAAAAATGGTTTTTCAGTCATTGTAATTCTTAAGATTAAAGAATTTTTATACATTTGAACTGCACACTCACCACCGAGCTTGGATAAAGCATAATTGTTTATTGGTTTTAGAGGACTATCTTCAGAGTAGTTTCCTTTTGTTCCCGCATAAACATATCCAGTTGAAAAGTAGATTAATTTTAAATTATTTTTTTTGGCAATCTTAACTAAATTTGCAGTACCAATTATATTTAAATCAATACTTTTAGATATATTTTTTTCATGCACATTCATCGGTCTTGACAATCCAGCACAATGTAAAATTATTTGTGGTTTAATTTTTTTAATAATCTTTTCTAAAGAACTTAATTTTAGAATATTACACTCTTTTTTTGATGCAAAATATAGATTTAAATCCTTATTTTTTTCTTTCAGAACTCTTGCAAATCTTCCATTTCCACCTGTTACTAAAATTAGTTTTTTCATTTATTTTTATTAAAATCTAAAAATGAAATTGCATTTTCATCTTTTTTTGAAATAATAGGTTTTTTAATAGGCCAATTAATTTTTAAATTTTTGTCATTAAAATTTATAGCTGTTTCACTTTTTTTATTTCTATATTTTGTACAACTATAAATAATATAATTTTCTTTTTCTAAAGCTTGGAAACCATGAGCAAAACCAGGTGGTATAAAGATAGATTTAGAATTTTTTTCGCTAAGAATACATGTGTAATATTTCCCAAAAGTTTTTGAATTTTTCCTTAAATCGACAGCAACATCAAAAATTCTACCTTTAATTACTGTAACAAACTTACCTTGTGAGTCTTTTGTTTGTATATGCAAACCTCTTATTACATTTTTTCTTGAATAAGACATAACTAAGAAAGGAAATTTTTTATTTATCCTATTTTCTCTAACTAACTCTTTAAAATAACCCCTCTTATCATTGAAAGATTTATTTTTAATTATGAATAAATCTTTAAATTTTGTTTGGGTTATCATTAAGATATTATTTTTTTTAGATATTTTGAGTATTCACAATTTCCATAAAATCTAATTGAATTCAGAATTTCTTTTTTTCCAATCCATTTGTTCTGAAAAGATATTTCCTCTAAGCAAGCTATTTTAAAACCTTGTCTATTTTCAATGGCAGAAACAAAATTAGTTGTTTTGTAAAAGTCTTCAATGGAACCAGTATCTAGCCAAGCTCCACCACGTCCAATATATTCAGCGGTCAATTTTTTCTTTTGTCTATATTTATTAAGCAAATCTGTAATTTCCAATTCATTTCTTTTTGAAGGTTTTAAGTTTTTTGATAAATTAACAACTTTATTATCAAAAAAATATAAACCTGTTATAGCCAGGTCAGATAAAAAGTTTTTTGGTTTTTCTTTTATGGATATAATTTTTTTATTTTTTACTTTCGCGACTCCAAATTTTTCAGGATTTATTACTCTATGTAAGATTACTTTTGAACCACTTTTCAACTTAACACATTTTAATAGGGTTTTTGTTAATGATTGCCCATAAAAAAAATTATCACCTAAAATTAACGCAACATTGTCTTTTTTAATAAAATTTTCACCCAAAATAAAGGCATCAGGCAGACCTCTTGGTTTATCTTGTTCTTTGTAGACGATTTTAATTCCTAAATTTTTTCCATCACCAAGAAGATTTTTGTATTGTGAAAGTTGACCTTTATTTACTATGATCAATATGTTTTTAATTTTAGCCAACATCAAAATTGATAAAGAGTAAAATATCAAAGGTTTGTCATAAATAGGTAAAAGTTGTTTATTCACAGCTTTAGTCAAAGGACTCATTCTAGTCCCCATACCTCCAGCAAGTATAATTCCTTTTTTAATCATTTTTTTCCAAGACGTTTAAGAATATCTTTTTTATTTATTAAATTAAAATATTTTTTATTATCTAAATACCACTGAAATGTGTTTTCTAAACCCTTTTTAACTTTTGTATTTGCCACCCAATTAATCTTTTTTTTAATTTTATTGCTATTTAAAGCGTATCTAACATCATGACCTGGTCTATCCTTAACATATTTTATCATAACTTTTTTTCCGATTAATATATTTTTTTTAGAAATTTCTAATAAATATTTTACA
>Ga0209044_1000976_pt1 | contig 19734 bp, 11 predicted proteins | sample SaaInlV_130m_DNA_FD_184655 | JGI IMG/M metagenome (GOLD analysis project Ga0209044, IMG submission 184655) | Marine microbial communities from expanding oxygen minimum zones in the Saanich Inlet - SI037_S4LV_130m_DNA (SPAdes) (version 2) | ecosystem: Environmental > Aquatic > Marine > Intertidal... | reverse complement strand
AGCAGCAGAATCTGCAAAGACTGGCGCATCAACTTTGATGATGTCAGTTGATGGCTTAGGAAGTGGCGATAGAAGCGCTGCTGATGGCATCGCAGCATCACTTCAAGAAAACAATAACCGCGGCCATAGAGAAGACACGATTCGCTCTGGTGCATTTTTGTGCGACCAAGACATTGTCAATTCAACAACATCTGCAGCAAACCGACAAATGGATTTGTTGGAGAGATGGGGAGTAAACTTCCGTCGCGACTCCAAAGGAATCCCAATGGTTAGCAAGAGTGCAGGCCATGGTAAGCCACGAACAGTCAACAGCGGCGACTCCACAAGCAGAGAAGTTCAACAAGTTTTGGAAGAACAATGTATGCGATACGGAGTAACTCGTCGCGGCGATCAATTACCATTATCTCTAGTCCATTCCAATCAGAAAATAAATGGATTAATAGCAATAGATATGGTAAATGGTAGAGCATTATCACTTTCAGCAAAGGCGATTATTATCGCAGATGGTGGCTTTGAAGGAGCATTCACCAATGGTGTTGTTGGATTAGGATTAGATTTGGCCCTACAGGCTGGAATCCCTCTGCGTGATATGGAATTTATCACTTCAACTCCATTAGCAATTAAAGATACTAACTTAGTAATTCCAATGGGAATCCTCAATGCAGGAGCAACACTTCATGAATCTTCAGGAAGTGAATTAGACATCGGTGATGGCGACCTATCCTCTATCTGTTCAGCAGTATCTAGCGCCACGCAACCTGTACTTGATGCTAGAGAACTCGGTGGTAATTCAGTATGGTGGGATGCAACAATACGCATGGTAAAAAGCCGTACTGGAATCGATATGAGCAAGCAAACAATAGAAGTTGAAAGCAGAGCTGATATGACAGTCGGAGGAATTGCAGTTGATGAAAATGGACGCGCAGTTGTTGGCAGTTGGTCACGTTGGTTCACCGGATTATATGCATCAGGAGATGCGGCCTGTTCAGGTTTACATGGTGCTGGCAGTATTGTTGGAAACCGTTTGCTAGATGCGATGTGTCTTTCAGCAGCAGCAGGCCAACATGCAGGTGAGTGGGTAAAAACTGCAAGTTTTACCGGCAAGAATGCTTTACAACAGGCATTTGAGCAACACAATGGTGAACTTACACAAGGCAAGGAACTGAAACAAAGTGAAGCAGTTCTTCGCTCTGGAGCGGTCTTCAAAAGTGTCCAAAACACTGCGCTTGAAGCACTAGGCACTTCGCGCAACATCACAACTTTAACAGAAGGATTAGAACAAATCAACAAAGTGTTATCCACTATTGACCAAATGCACACCGATCAAACTTCAATGATAGCCAATGGCAATTTGGTAGAAAATGCAAGAGCATCTGCATGTGCCCGATTAGTAGCGGCATCAATACAATCAGCAATTTCCCGTCAAGAGAGCAGAGGAGTCCACCAAAGAAGCGACTTCCCAGATTCCGATGAAGATTTATTACACCACATTACCGTTGACCATGAAGGAAATATGGGCCAATTAGCAATCCGTAAAACATCATCAGGAAATTGGCTATTATCGCCAATGTGAATATCATATTTCACCCAATAATTGGTGCGAACCTCAAAAGGATGAACCGTTTAGCCCAAGACATGGGAGAGGCAACATTGTTTGAAAAAATTGTAGCCGGCGAAATCCCATGCCATCGAGTTTGCGAGGGAGATCAATGGCTCGCCTTCTTAGACATTTATCCGCGTTCACCAGGCCACACGCTGGTGATTCCAAAACAAGGCATTCAACATTTGGCGAATCTTTCCACCAGCCAAAGAAACGATTTATTCGAAGGCGTCTGTCAAGTTGAATCAATTTTGTCAAAAAAATTCAACACTACCGATTTCACAATCTGCATTCACGATGGACCCTTAGCAGGTCAAGAAGTTCCGCACGTGCATGTCCATGTAATTCCTAGAACAAGCGATGACGGCGGTGGAACTTTACAAGCGCTATGGCCAAGCGCTCCCCCAATAGGTGGTCAAGTAGACCACCCCGTCTTAGCAGAACTAGCAAAACAACTCGGAGGAATTTGACGATGTCAAAAATCATTCCAGATGGTGCACGAGATTCCAGTGGAGACCTTCTACCGGAACTTTCTAAATCGGCAAAAAATATGAAAATGATTCGTTTGCTAAATACCCCTGCACCATCTTTTACAGGTAAAACTCCAGGCTCTAGATTTTGGACATGGGTGGCTTTTACAGCCGCTAGAAGAGTAAGGGCAGTTCAATTTAGAACCACACACATTTCCGGATATGAAAATATTCCAAAAGATTCAGGTGTGTTATTTTCAGCATGGCATACCAATGGACTAATAGATGCTCTAGGGATTATGTTACCCAATCCAAAAAAATTCGTCATGGGTGGGCGCCATGACTTAGTGACTCGGCCAATTTTGGGATGGTGGACTCGAAAATTAGCCGTACAACCCGTTGTACGCAAGGCAGAATTATTGCGCGGTGGATGTAGCGAGGAAGAAGCAACACATCTCAATGGCAAGACATTACTAGCATTGTCAAAAGGAATATCTCATGGTTTTGGTTGTGTATTATTCCCCGAAGGAACAAGCCATGCCGAATCCCACATGATTCGTTTTAGGACTGGGCCGATGCGCACAGTACTTGCAGCGGCAGCAATATCAATAGGAGAAGATAAACCATTACCAGTCATCGTTCCAGTTGGTTTGCATTTTAGGGTTAGGCATCATTTTAGAACCGATCAATGGATAGAGTTTGGAAAACCAATCACAATTGACAAATCTGATATTCCTCAGCAATTAGTAGATGCGGTCAAGCAAGGCAATTGGGTTGAACCCCCTGCAGAACAAGTCATTTCCTTGCGCGATAAATTACGCCCCCAAATAATGAGAATGACTCCTAATACAAGTGATTGGGATGATTATCGAGGCATCAAACTACTCGCACACATAGAATCCAACAAAATGGGAAGGCCCCTTAATAGTTGGAAAGAAGAAGTTGTAGCAGCAAGGGCAATCAATAATTCAATTAAAGCCAACCAACCGGTTGAGGATGAAGAAACTGAATCAAAACACATCACCAACAAATTATCCAGCATTAAGCATAAAGCAGTAGTAAACGCTGGAAAAATTCTTGAAGCACATAATTTGGATGGAAGAGATTTGAATTACAAAGGACTTGATTTGCGAAGAGCTAATTTGCTAAAAATTCCTTTTGCTCTTGCAAGATTATGTATATTTTTAGCAGTATTGCCAATTGCAATAGTTTCTCTCGGGTTTCAAGTTGCACTTGGCAGATTGCTCGGCGACTCAACCGATGAAGGCGTAGACGCAAGGACATCATTCCAATTTTTGGCAGCATTATTCGGCTCAATCTTGGCATGGCCAATAGCGGCCACAGCCATACTCTCTCAGATGTATTCCAATTCTACAGCGATTAACAAAATGATAGATTTTGATATCTTCACTCCACTTGGGACTTCGCAGATTGAACAGTTTGCTGCGATGGTAATAATTTGGTTTGTTTTGATTATATCATTTTTCATTTCAGGTCATATTTGCGTACGAACTTGGGATGACTGGAATGATTTTAAGAAAGTGATTTCAAGGTTGCGAATGTCTAAGGTCCAACGGCAAAATTTGCGCGGATATTTATTGACAATTTCCAAAATTCTTGCTGATGAAGACAATGGTACGCTTCAAAGATGAGCAGTGTTTGGCCTAACTATGTCAAGTGCCAATATCGTCCAGAAAGTCAAGGCTTGGTTATCATCGGAACGACTTATTGTTAAAGAGCAAAAGGATGAGAGGGCAGATGCACATTTCCTCATCAAATATCCACATGGGTCACAAGGACACATGTTCGCAGTAGTCATTCCAAAGGGGAGAGACTTAGTAGCGTGTTCAAGTATGACTAGAGTAGATTTAGGCCAGCAAGAAGAGATGAAAAAACATATGGAAGAAGACGGAATTGAATGGGATGAATGGATTCATGAAAGCCGACTTCAATTGATTAAAACTTCAGTCGATTGGGGAATGCACATGGGTCATGTTGGCGACAAAAAACCAGGTCCATTACAAGCGTTCAACGTAAGTCTGCCAATTTGGTTTGATGGATTGACAAAAAATGAATTAATGCAGACACTAAGGAGATTGTGGCTGGCCAAACTGGGACTTATTCATGAAATAAAATATGCATATGGTCCAGGCAAAGGAAAATCAGGGCCTGTAGATGATTGGGCAGAGCGTCAAAAATCACAACCAAATCAGGAAAGAAATCAGCCAAGTAATGAAACACAGGAGATTGAATTTAACGATGAAATGTCATTCGGCTCTGGCTTCGATCCTTCTGAATGGGCATAGGCTCCAAAAAAGGGTATCATTTTCCCTAATAAACAAGGCACTAAGAGCCTATTAAATGATGCACCGACCTCCTCTCTCACACCTTCTTTTTTTGACCCGAATGAGGCGCGGTTAAGTATGAAGAGTCAATAGAATAGATGTAGTAAGCCCGAGGTATGCCAAATGCGTCAAAAAATAAAATCAATTAGCCTAGCATCAATAATGGTAATGTCAGTAATGTCGACATTGCTAATAGCAAGTGTCACTGTATCCGCAGGAACAGTGGTAATAACCGAAGCCGTCCAAATCGTTGACGGTGGAACATCGACAGATTCTCAAGTAGGAGTTGCATCGGATAGTGAAGGAAATGTCCACGTTATCTGGGTAAGAAATAACCTGCATCTGTATTATTCAATGCTATCTCCAAGAGGAGAGACGCTAATCGATGCTACTCAAATTTCAAGTGCAGGTTTGCACAAGATTTGGCACCCTGACATGGTCATTGATACTAATGATAAGGTGCACATCGTGTGGGCTGATAGGGCTGGCCAACACAAAATCATGTACACAGCACTTTCACCATGGAATGCTCCAATGGATGGACAGGCAAGCGATGACGGAACACTTACTGTAATTGACGATACTACAATTTCCATGCGTTCTCAAAACCGTGATTGGCCTTCAATCGCACTTGACAGCCAAAACAATGTTCACATTGCTTGGGAAGATAATTATGATGAACTTGGAAGATTTTACAATCAACCACAGATTTACTATTCAATGATCCAACCAGACATGAGCTCAGGTAGCGTAATAACTCTATTCGACGATACACTACTTACTCCAATTATCGGGCACAAAGGACACCCAGATATTGTAGTCGATGCAAACGACTTCGTACAAATTGCATGGGACGATACTCGTGGTGGTAAAGTGGAATTAGCATTTATCGTTGATACATCCGGTTCCATGTATTCAGAATGGGCTGATGTTTGTACTGTTATCTATGGTGGTTCATTCGCAAGCGGTGGTAGTTTCCAAGGATTGAAGCCAATGCTAGAGACTGCTAACATGACTGTATACGAGACAATTTACGGTCTTGGAAACACCTTGCCAGGTGCTGCAAGCTCTGGTAACTGTGCAGCACACAATCAAGCATCAAGCGGTATTAGAAGCACTCCACTAGGACTTAGTCCAGGTGACGACTCTGGCGGACTGCGCAAGTTACCAGGTACTATTTACAATGGAAATACCTACTCTGGTTATTCAGGAGAAGACTGGGGTCCAGGAAGTAACTGGGCATGTCTTTCATGGAAGGACTCCGTAGGAGCAGTACCAGGAAACCCACCAACATCCGACGACCACCGTTGGAATCCAAATGCAACAAAGATTGTAATTCCAGTTTCTGATGAGGGTCCAAAGGATGGAGACCCATCACAACAAGCAGATGACATCAGTTCTATTCAAGAAGCACACGACAATTGTATTAACGCTGGAGTAATTCCTGTAGGCCTATATGGACAATCATATGGTGGAGCAAACAATGTCCAATCTCACTTTAGAGATTTGGTTCAATGTCCAAATGGAGTAGTTTCAACCCAAACAAGAAACTGTCCAGGTAACACCTTGGCAAGCACCGATGCAGGTGGCCAAGCATATGAATTCCCTTCAGGTAGTGGTGGAAACAATGCAATGAGCCTTCTTGTTGAAGCAATGGTTTACATCTCAACAAATAACTCTAGAGAAATTTACATGACAGTTCTAGACCCATATGCAAAGATGAACAATGATCCACAATGGGTTCCAGGCGCAACAGGACACAAGGTCCAAGGCGGCGGATATGTAGAAGATGTGGGTGCAGCAGCAGATGGACACTTAGTCGTTGTAAACGATACACGTGTTACTATTGATGACGCATATTCATTCCACCCTTCAATTGGTGTTGACCGACAAGGAAACACACACATCGCTTGGATGGATGGACGAGACTATGGTTTTGAAAAGGATGTTAACTACGAAGTATACTACACCAAGTTGCGCCTACAAGGTGCAGGTGCTTGGGATGGTGCTGAAGAAGGACTATCCACATACGCAATCAAGAAGATTGACGACACTCCTATCTCCAATGTAGAGGGTAAGACAGGAATCTCAGGTAATGCACCATATGGTGGTAACTCTGTATTCCCTGCACTACTAACCGATGATCAAAACAATATTCACATCGCTTGGAGCGATTGGGGTAATGCATCAGCACAGGAAGAAGTAGTCTATACTCGATTGAATTCAACTGACTTAACAGGTGACGGATTAGTTGCGCTTGATGAATGGGAAGTTATTCCAGTGACCAAGTGGAGCTCAAACAAATTAGGTCCAAACTCAGGGCGACAACCAAGTCTTGGTATGCCTCCAGCATTTTCTAACGATTTAGGAAGTGGAGCACATATTGCTTGGTCCGATACTAACAAGTGTGGCGATGACGGTAATCAAAACAGATTCACAGTTTGTTACTCACACGTATTAACAGGGCAAGTCGATGTTGAATTTGATGAAGGAGAAACATTCTATCACGTGATTGAACCAAGTCAACAAACTCTGTACAACCTTACGATGAACAATTCAACACCAGGTCCGAAAGACTTGGTAGCAGATACATATGGATTGAATATTACAGGTGTGCCACAAAATTGGACTGCATCATTGCACTTCACTTCAAACCACACAGCAATATTCCCTGATACTCCAATCTTCCTAGAAGGTGGAGAAGATATCCGTTTCTACATGCGTGTTCGCGCACCATCAGTATACCAAGCCAATGAAGATGAATTGGCCGAGATTACAGTTATCGCAAAATCCTACAAGGACCCTGCAATCCAAAATGAATTAGTTACACTAACTCTAATGGATGTAGTCCACGGAATCAATCTAGATACTTCTCACAGTATGGCTGATATCGAACAAGGACAAACGGCGATTTTCTCAATTACAATTACTAATACTGGAAACGTCCATGATGCCTTTGTATTCTGGGACCCAGCAAGTCTTGAAGGTCAACAAGAATGGCAACTTCCATTCGGTTGGCAAGTTAGCTTCCCGACACGTGTTGAACTTGAGCCTGGTCAATCAGTGACCAAGAACTTAGAGGTCAGCGTACCGACATCTGAAGACCCCGGCGCCTTCGTAATCTTTGTCAAGGGCTGGAGCGAAGGAGAACCGATCAAGTCTATTGAGAAAGGAACTTACGATGTTCTTGAACTAGGAGTGTTTGTTTCAATCCGTTCAACAGGAAATATTGTCTTTGAAATATCTGACAGAGAAGAGATGATTCTACCAGGTGAGTGTGCAACTTACCCTATTGATGTTACAAAGAACTTTGATTCTGGAAACATTGTATTCGTTACACCGGGTGCACCAGAAGTAAAGCCTGATGGAATCGATATGGATACATGGCGCATTGACCACTGGGTCGTCAACATGGACTTCTCAGATGCACCAGGCGGCAATGAGATTCCAATGAATGAACCGAGAACTTGGACAATTCCAGCCAATGCAGAATTCATCACCCACGAAGTTAGAGCAGATGTTTGCGCTCCAACTAACGCCACAGCTGGATTGGGACCTGCGTTAACAGTCAAAGCATATCTTGAAGGATATCCAAGGATTTCCGACTCTAAGATTCTTTCAACCAGAGTAAAGCATGTCTATGATTTGGATGCGGGAGTCGATCCTGATGTCGGAACTAATCTAGTCGTAAACCCTGGCGAAAAACTAATCCTTCCAATTACGGTTGTCAATGAAGGAAACGGCCCAGATAGATTCGATTTCCGTCTGGCTCGTGTAACAGATGCATACGGAGTAGATGTACTGTGGGATATCACTGTCCCTCGTCAACACCTACAAGAGTTGAGTAGAGGAACCTACCAGAATTTCGATGTATTGATGAATGTTCCAAACCAAGTACAAGCAGGAACATACACAGTTGTACTACAAGCATTCTCTGAAGAAGCATACCCAGATTCTGCAGGACGCGAAACAAGACTTCGTGACCAATTGGTATTCAATGTTGAAGTCAGCGAATTCCATGATATGCAAATCTCAATGGATGAAACCGTTGAGAATGCGGTAAAGACCTCTGCACCAGGAAGAGTCGTTAGATACGTTGTAAACATCACCAATAATGGAAACGTACCTGATGTTCCATCTTTGAATAACCACACAGCAACTCGTGATGGAGATGCCCTACTTTGGGCAGAACTTCCAGGAATGGGTGCTCTCGACGAATGGTCTGTTGAATGGAAGATGCTCAAGCAAATCGGAGTAGATGTTGCTACTGAGGAAGAATGTCTGCATGAAGTTTCAACCGCTTCATCCTTCCCTGAGGACCAATGTGTATTCTTGACCGACATTAACGAATTCAGATTACCTGAGATGGCACCGTATACAACCCATACCGTAGTCGCTATCATCAAGATTGCCATAAATGCCAAACTAGACACTCGTCATATTGGTCTGAAGGTATATTCACGCTTTGGTGACATGAGTGAAGATGGCGACTTTGATGACTCGCCTGCATGGGAAGGAGATGACTTCGATAGTAACGAATTGATAATTACTCTAAGATTACGCGCTCCAAACTTAGTCATAAAATCAGTAGAAGTATCTGATGAAAGTGGCGATGTAGATTCAACGATCCCAATTCAAATCACCCTGCAAAACACAGGAAATGTCCATGCGACCGATATTGAAATTGTACTTTGTGAATATGATGAATCAACCAATGCTATCAAGAGAGAGATTTCCAAGCAAACCAAGAAAGGTAATGGTTGTGAAGAAGAGAATATCGTAATGCGCCAAGTCGTTGGTGCTCTATTAGCCCCTGATGATTCAGAAGAAGCTAAGGAAATTACTCTGTTCTTACTTTACCCAGTTACAGCAGGTTCTCATGGAGTATATGTTGTAGTTGACCCAATGAATGAAATCGTTGAGAGTAATGAAGACGACAACGTTGAGAGAGTTGGAAAGGAACTTTCATCCTCCAACCCATTCATGGATGTTGCCGGTGATGTTGTCAGTAAGACAGCACTTCCGTTCATGGTAATATTGCTAACCTTCGCTCTACTCGGAGTTGTTTACCTCGTTGGTAAGGGACGCAGAGATGAAGTCAACAAGAGAATTGCAGAACAATCTTCATTGATTTCTGTTCTTGGTGACGAAATAGAAAGCTGAATAATACAATGATGAATGTGTTTCATAGCATGGGCTGCGGCCCATGTTATGTTCAGTTCAATGCTATCTCTTTGATTTGACAGGTAGCCACCATCGCAAATTACTATTGTTGGTAGTTGCGATGATATGGCCAGCCCTTTCGGAAATCTGCCTTTCAATCTTGAGTTGAACTTCTTCAAGCAAGACATTCATTTGCGCTTGTCCGAGTTGTAACTCTTTGGACAAACTAGCGAGATCCAATCTTTGCTGTGGCGCTTCGATGATACTATGAATCATTGCTCTCTGTTCATATTTGTCAAAGTCACTATCAACAGCGGCTGAGATACGATTGCGAATATGCTGATGTAATGCGATAACAGCATCTCTTTGCTGGTCTAATTGCTCAAGGGTTTCATTGAGGTGAGAAAGATGACTTACACCTTCACTAACAGCAATCTTCTTCCTACCACTAACCAATTCAACCACCGCCATACTCGATGCAGGTAATCTTCCGGACAATCGCATTGGCCCTCCAGCTGGAAGTTTTCGATGCTCACAATTGAATAAATCAGGACCCAAGTCAATTCGTAATGACAGAGCCTTGCGTACACTGAAGATTGTCTTTGGAGGCCCACCCTTTTCACTAGGAACTTTTTCTCGCTTTACAAAATCACCTTTCTCTAATTCCTTCAAGTGTTTCATAATGGCTTGTTGACTAACTCCAATGATTTCGGCAAGTTGCATTGGGTAGTGTGGTTCTCTGACCAAACGTTCCAAAATCTGTCTTCTGACACGGTTTTGAAGAAGGTATAACGCGAGGTCAATATCGTCCATCACTGCTCAACTCATGGTTATGTAGATGGCCGACCCCTTTGAATGCGTCGCAAAATTACATTTCATCCCATTGTTTCCAAGAGTCCGAATCATCCTCGGACTTGTTAACTTCTTTATTCGAGGAAATTGGTTTTCTTTTGTTGTGTGAAACTGCAGATACAGGTGCTATTGAATTGGCTGTATCTGAATCTCCTTCATCCCAAGATGAAATTAAAATATCATTTTCTTGTTGCTGAATTTGTTGTTGTTTTTCAGATGGGGTTTGTTGTAACTTAGCGGTCAAAAAAGGGTCTTGAAAGAGTTCACTAGCACCTTCAACATCACCGCGCATCAAGGCATAAACTTGGTCGGTAGTCATCATCGTTCCTCGTTGAACATCACTGGTTCCATCAACAAAAGAACCATCTTGGGCTCCGATGCCAGAATCAGCAAATGGCCCAGCGACTGTTTCGCCCATAGTTATTGGAGAATCAGCAAAAGGCCCAGCGACATTATTGTCATTTTGTGGCACCATCTCTCCATTATTGAATTGTTGAACTGTAGCATCATTTAGATTTGTTATTGGCGTTAGCGTACCATCTGCATTGACCATCATTAATTTTGATTTTCCCTTTGACTTATTAGCGGCCATTAGAATTGCAGATAGTGGCAATAACAATATTCCCATCAAGCACATGGAAGTACCAATAATCAAACTCTTTGACCCGAACATCCCATATTGAATATCATCGATTGAAACAAACCAACCAACTTGCTGTTGGCAATCTGCGGAATCACTACATTCAATGTCAAGTGCATATTCTGCAGACTCAGAAACCTGCCAGGATGCGATTGTTTTGAAATCGGTTTGGTCGCTTGCCATCGCTTGGTAATCGGGCATACAATTTTTGTTGCTAAGCGCTTCACCGACTCTTGCTGAACCATCTAATTTAGTCAATGTGACTTCAAAATCGGCTTCTCCAGTAATTGATATTGCGCGAAAACACCCACTGCTAATGTTGACAGTTTGTGTTTCCGCACCCTGAAATTCTACTTCATTATTCAGGCGGGGGTCAAAAACGGAATCTAACTCATCGGTGTTACTTGCGAGTAAAATCGAACCAATCAATGTAATCAACAATGCAACAATCAGAAATCGTCGTGGCCAACGACTACTTGCTTGCTGCATATTATCCCCTCTTACCTCTTCCCAATTCAAGGCTTGCGTAGATAATTAAGCCAATCCAAGCTCCTTCAATTTCTCTGGAAGGTAAGTATCGGTAACGAAATCAAGACCATATTTTGCCAAGGATTGCTGTTCAGCCTTCTTTCCAAGGTCTAGCATCATATTGATTTGGTCTTGCCACCAACTATCAGCAAATCGAGGGTCAGATAATTCTGCCTTCAACGCTTCAATATCCTTACTTGACAAATCATCACTCGGTAAATCATATGCAACGATATCATCGGAAGTAATACCAAGATAACTAGCGCTCGGAGTTGCCAAATATTCAGAAATGTGCGCGGTCTTAATCGCACCATAAGCAATGGAAGCAAAGATTCTGAATGACCAAGGATCACCGTCGAGGAAGACGATTACAGGCAAATCCCACTCTTCACTCATACGCTTCATTATCCTACGAGTTGAACGTGCAGGTTGGCCTTTAAGGTGCAACAATCCACAGCGGTAATCTTCATCAAATCCATTTTCAATAAGACGGTCAAACATACCACCAGTCTCAATAGCCATGATGAAATCAATATCGTGCTCTAGCAATTCTATCTTCTCTTCTTCAACATTGTATGGAACTCCATATCCTGAATCTCCAACATCATCCCGCGCATTGATTCTCATCCACTCGCCGCGGCGATTTCTTTCGCGTAATGTTAGATTGCCAATCATTCTAGCACCATCTTCTTCAGGTCTTAACTTGAAATCTTCACGCAAGCATTTTGTTACGATTTCTAAATCCTCTGCAAGATTATTAGAATCATTCTGGGTACCAAATTTACCCATTCCCCAACTTTCAGAAATATAGTACATTTCTCTGAGTGTTGAGGATTTTCCAGCATCTATCATCTGTTCGATGAACTCAACTACGTGCAATGCTCTTAGCAGTTGTTTAGCAGAACCCAAACTCGTAGCATCTCTAATGGAGCGCTTTTTGCCATATTTGTAAACTCCTAATTTAGAATCAAATCCAATATTATTTTTTGTTCTAACAGGTAATGTCATGGTCGGAGGCTCGCCTTTGACAATTTTATCATACATTTCAGCGACAACTTTGTGCATTGCAACTTTTGTTTCTTCAGGTGAATGTCTTCGTACCATCAATTCTCACCTCCGAACAAAGTCTGTTGGCCCTCGGGGGCTTCAACAGTTGGTTTATCCATTGGGATTTCCGCAGCATCTTCAGCGACATCCTCTTGCAAAGTTTCAATCTCATTGCTTACAATCCCTGCTTCCTTCAGTGCTTTTTCTTGTTGACGGATCTCTTCCAAGAATTTCTCATCCATCTTTGTAGCACCGATTACTTCTTGAGAACCACGATAGAATACATCAGTTTCAGTCCAATCGCCTTTTTCTAATCCGTCCAAGGAGTAGTTGAGAGTGACCCTTTCACCAGGGTCTAAGGTAGCAAGTTTCCATGCCCATACACCCGTTGCTTCCTTTCTGCCCCCCATCTCATTATTGACCAGGCTGGCACCAAATTTCTCAGGCCATGTACACAAGATTGTGTATGAGCGTGCTCTACTGGTATAATTGAACAATACAATTTCCACATCAGTCATCTTAGTTTCCTTATTCCAAGTTGTTTGAGTTTCACTGATTACCGCTGACATAATCTTGGTAATTGAACCAGATAATTCGGGAATTGGGCGTTCAAGAATTTGGGCGGATTTTTCAGCAATTGCCGGTAAAATATCATTGATAAGTTCAAACTTTTCTTGTGTTTTAGCCATCTTTTTCTTCTTTTGTAGATGCTTTTTCAAACCTCTACCCATTTCCATTATGGCTTTTCTTGCTTCTTCCATTACCTCGCCATTTTCGGCCAGTGCTTCTTTTGCTTCAGAAGTGAATTGTACATTGGTGCTGGCAAGGTGGACAAGTATTGCAGCAGGTCCCTTTGGAAGACCTTTTCCGCCCGCTTGTTCAAGTCCATATTGCCTCCAATTAATTGCTTCAATGGCTTTGGTTAGCAAGCATCCACCCTGCTGATACATTAGGGGAACTCGATTGGCGAATCGTAAAACTTCAACGTGTTTATCAGCGGCCATTGAGCCGCCAAAAATCAATCCAACTTCAACTTGGTAAGGATTACCATTAGAGACGGAAGGAACCCTTGTCATGGTGACAATATACCTCGAATCAATAGTTTTTGAAAGGCCTTTTTTGATGAGCATTTCTTCGATTGGAGATAAACAATTAGTGGGCGGATTGAGAAGTTTGACAGGTTTTCCGGCAATAGTTCTCTCACCCTGCATTGATTCTAATAGCGCTCTAACATGATCTGGTTTGAGACTCTTAGGTTTGACCTTGACATCAATTTCAGATGCTTCACATAGTTCCTTAGCAGAACGAGATGAAACTCCAGAAAAATTACCTCTCAAGAAAACGGTCATTCGAGAATCTTGAGACTCATTGCACATTCGCTGCAATTGCCCTAAGTGGATTCCATGTGGATGTGGTTTGATACTCTCAACTTTCCCCGGCAGTCTTTCAGTAACTCTTGGCCAATGATGGACCTCGCCCTCTGGGTCAATGAATGTAATATCGGCGTGTGGATTAACAATGCTTGTCATTCGAAGATATTGCCAAACAGATTGACGCCCTTTCTGATACTTAGCCTTCATTCTGCAAGTAATTTCAAGTCCGTGCTCTACCAATTCACCATTTTCATTTTCCCATATTTCTCTACCTGAATTAGATTTTGTAGCTTTATTTTTTCTGGTATCTAAGCCAATATCAACTACCGATGCGGTTGGTTCAGTAGCGATTTTTGAGCGAACATGTGTAGGGGTGCCGGTAGTTAATTGGCTATACATTACAACTCCAGTGATTCCAATTCCTTGCTGACCTCTTGATTGGCGAATAGCGTGGAACCTTGAACCGAACAATAGTTGTCCGAATACCTTCTCAACACTTTTTTGCGGAATTCCAGGTCCATTATCAGTAGTTTTCATTTCAATAATATCTTTCTTAGAATCTATTTTACTAATTTGAATCTTTAGAGTAGGTAGCATTCGCGCCTCTTCACAAGCGTCAAGTGAATTGTCTACTGATTCCTTCACAGCAGTGATTAGTGAACGGGCGAGAGAATCAAAACCAAGGAAATGTTTATTCTTTTCAAAAAATTCAGAAATGGCTACTTGTTTTTGGTTGGATGCTAGTTTCTGTGCTATTCCCATAGGTGGTCCTCCGCCTCTGGTCCTCCTCAGTCCTAATGACTTCGGGCCAGCAGACAAATAGTCTGCCACTCCGACGGTTCTTAACAAATGGGGGTCAATCTCTTGGTTCACAGTCTTTTGATAGCACTGAAATTGTAGGGAGCCCTTGGAATCCCCTTGGCCGGTTAATATACTATCTTTGACAAAATATATACTGATTAAGATGAGAGGAAAAGGTTCCCAGAAAGAAGCGAGATTAAATCGATTAAAACTTGAAATTATTGATTATGTTGGAATTTCACCAGGATGCTGTGCTGCAGATATTGTTAGTTTTCTATCAAATGAAAAAAGAATGCGTAATCATGGGTTAACAACTCGAAAAATTGGATTATTCATTCCACGATATTTGGCAGGCATCATCGGATTTAAATTAGATAATACGACGGGAAAAAGAATCTATCATTTGACTGCTGCTTGAATACCAAGTTCTTTGAAGATTGACCCTTAGGGCTGTTTATGCAATGGCCTGATATTACTTCGGCTAAGAAACTCTTTCCGAGCCTTGACGAATCTGAAATGGGCACACCATCATTTTCAATTTCGCAACCGGCTTGGCATATTCTCCAGCCAAATGGTGATAATTGTTTGAAAATGCAATTATTGGCTTTACTCGATCACTGCAAAGGACAAGAAAGCCTAGACATTAGCACCTGCTCAGCAACATTTGATGACTCTAACGGAATGATTTTCATTGACCCTTCAGCAGTTATCGGCCCTAGTGCCCATATCATTGGCCCTTGTTATATTGGCGCAAATGCACAAATTCGCCATGCTGCATATATTCGAGAAAACTCGTGGATTTGTCGCGATGCAGTTGTTGGACATTGTTCTGAAGTAAAACATTCAATTCTACTACCTGGTGCGAAAGCACCTCATTTCAATTATGTCGGAGATTCAATATTGGGTAGTGCAGTTAATCTGGGCGCAGGAGTAAAACTGAGTAATCTAAGAAATGATGGCGGAGAAGTTTTCACGCGATGGAATGATGAGCGATTAGGCACCGGATTACGTAAATTCGGCGCAATTCTGGGAGAAGGATGCCAATTAGGATGCAATAGTGTGACGAATCCAGGCGTGGTCTTAGGGCCAAATAGCATGGTTTCTCCAAATTCTACAATTACTGGAATTCACCAGACTTCAAAGCATTCCTAAATCTATGGAAAATATTGGGTGATTTTATGGCACATGTCAGGCGATTATTCGGAACAGATGGTATCCGGGGAAAGTTTGTTGAGCCAAATCCCTCTGAAAAATCAGCCATTGAAGCCTTACATCAAGACAGAGTCATCTGCTCAACATTAATGCGACTTGTTGGCGAATCATTGGCGAGGGTTAGCGATACGATGTCAGGTGAAGGTACAACCGTAGTAGTCGGTTGGGATCAGCGTCCTTGCAATGAAGAGCTGGTGGCAAATTTAACACTCGGACTACGTATTGCAGGGTGTTCAGTAATCCACATAGGTATTTGTTCAACACCACTCTTACATTATTCAATTCTACAAAATAATGCAAGACTTGGTTGTATGATCACCGCATCTCACAACCCAGTTTCAGATTCAGGTGTCAAAGTTTTTGACAGCCATGGATACAAAACAAGTCCACAGTTAGAAGATGAAATTTCTCTAATCGCTGAAGCGTTGGCTCAGGAAGAAAGAGAAATCGATGACATTGACCGAGTTAACTTTTCTTCCGCAGACATCAATCTATGTGAGCAGGAGAATTGGGCACAACAACAACACTCTCAATGGCTTTCAAGACGAATGGAAACATGGAAGGATTTTGGCAGTACACTTTCACATGAAAATATTGCAAACCCATTGGTACTAGATTGTTCAAAAGGCGCTCCATCAACTTGGTTTGCCCAATGGTTAACCGAACAAGGAATTCATTGTAAAGAAGTAAGCCAAGATGCAAAGGCGATGAATGATGGCTGTGGTGCAGGAGAATTATCTCCTACAGATTCTTGGACATTTGATGAAGCGATGAATGAGCCACATTTGTTGCTAAGAAATGTTCAACCTGCGCAAGCAGGAACAATTGTCGGTGCGGCCTTGGATGGAGATGGAGATAGATGCTTGATAATCGAGGCAACAAAAACTGGCTACAAAGTAGTAGACGGCGATGCCATCGCAGATTTGTTGCTAAAGGCCGCCGCGTCTAACAGGCCTAATTCCCAATGGTTTTTGGCAGCGAGTATTGAATCAGATTTGGCTTTATTGAGCAATCCAAATTCAGCATTGGAAATAATAACATGTGAAACAGCAGTGGGCGACCGTTGGCTTAGCGTTGAATTGCGTAAGAGGGGATTAGTTGGCAAAGATATGCCTAAACTATTCGGAGTAGAGGATTCAGGCCACGTCGTATTACCAAGCCGCCACCCTAATTTGGAAGATAATTGGTCATTGGTAGGGGATGGCGCGGCTACACTTACAACATATCTTTTAGCAAAATCTTGTATTGGCAATAATGAAATGATTCGAGGTTGGAAGAAGCGAGTATCAATTTCAAATGTTGACCGAACTCGTTGGGATGGCAGAAATCAATTATCCGATGATGTAGCAAATATCGCATTTAGTGAGTTGAATAATCTCGGCGAAATAACACATTGGAATCGCCATGGTTTGGATGGAGAGGAGAATCTTATGCTAATTGAGGCACTGTTAGATGACCGGCCTCTTTCACTTGGAGTCCGTAATTCTGGGACCCAGGCAAAAATTAGTATTTCATTAAGACTGGGAATTGGCTTAGATTATTCGTCAATGGAAAATATACTCAATGAGATTTCAAATTTGCTTTCACTTCAGATGTGTTTATGATTCAATCATCTGACAGAAAACCTTCATAGGTTTGAGTTAGGTAAGTGATTATTCCAAGCAATGCTGCTGAACCGAATAGAACGATGAGGATAGCACCTATGCCGGCTCCTGAAATGAAGAAGATTCCTCCAAACAATATCCCTAGAAGCAAATCGGCTGCTCCGACAATTCTCCAACCCTTTCTCAGTGTTAGAATCCCACTAATCCATGCGGTGGCACTGAGTAAAAATGCTGCAATAATTACGAATAGCAAATTGCTCATTGCAATTGCTGCTGGCAATAGTAACAAGTGACTGGCCCAAAGTCCTGATGCTAACCAAAGTCCTTGACGATTAACTACAGTCCATGCTGAGAAGATAATCGAAATGATTCCAAATGAAACTACGATTTCTGACAACTCGATTGGGTTTGACATTGAAAGTAAACCTGGTAGCCAAAATAAGGTGGCGAAAACCATCAATGGGGCAACTAACCATGCGGCCAATGCAGCCGCAGGCTGGGTCCAATTGACTCCTCTGCGAATTGTGAAAACAATTGCGAGAATTCCCGCTGGTCCAAACGAGAGCAATGATGTCATCATTACCCAAGCACCGCGCCCTGCAGCACCCCTATGGTCTGGAAGTTGTCGTGAAATACGTTGGGCTTCAATCCAATCAAACAATATTACCGCTGCCAAAATTAATACTTCCAATATCAATATTGGGACAGTCCAAGATATTGATTGAGAGGTGGCAAAAGGATCTACTTGTAGAGGGATTGGAACCTCTCCCCCAACTAAGAGTGCTAAAATTCTGTCAAATGCAAAGAGGTAAATCACACCTTCTAAGGCGTTTGGAATACGAATCCCAAGGTCGTTTCTTCCCATCAAGCCGACTCCCGCAAGTACCACTAAACCAGAAAATAATAGCAATAGGTGATAGGTGTCTCCAAGAGTTACTACAGACTGGGAAACCCTTCCTGCTATGTGAACCAATACCAAACCACCCATCGAGATTGCAACTGGCAATTCAATTCCCATTAAATCAGGAAGGCGTAATCCGATTTGATTTGCTCTTAGACGAGATAATGTGATGAATAGAATTGAAACAGCAACACTGAATCCTAAAGCTAGGAACCCGTCTGCAGTGGTAAATGAAAACCATGTTGATGCCAATATTGTGACCGCTAAGAAAGTCATTACAATAGTTGGTCGATGGTGAATATCGCCGATTTCTAAATCATATTTTCCAATTGAACCTGAACGCTTTGAACGTTTACGTTGCTTTTCTAATAATTCCAACATTTGAGTATCAATCAACCGTAGATTAGACTTGACAGGGGAATTTCCGCCATCGGAAGAATCCGAACTAACTTGCTCTGAAGTTTGCAAAAACTCCTGCAATAGTTGCTGTTTCCGTTGAATTTCAGCCAATCTATCTTCCTTTCTTGCAAGTGCTCGCAGACCGGAGCGAACTTCACCTTGGAATGCCAAATACGCACCAGAACCCATGAAGGCAACCAGTGTTAGAACATCGACAATTGCGACCTCTTCAGCCTTCCCCGCAAGCCCCATCATCATGATTAGGAAAATTGCTGCTAATGCAGGTGGTAACATCTTCTCAACCTTTGCAGCCCTTTGTAAATATAGTACTAAACCAGCATATGAAACATAAACCAAAATCAATAGGTTGGTGACAGAATCTGGTAGCATTTCCACTCCTGCTAATTCTTGTTGATTGAGGGGTTTGAGTGCAATGACGATGAATAGGCCAGCAAGAAGTCCCATCATCAAAGAGAGTAATTGTCCCGGCAAAGCCTCAGCAGCTTCAATTTCAGCCATATGAGTATTCTTTTTGCGCAAACTATCTCCATGTAGAAGCAATAACAGGCTTGCGATAATGAGGAAGATGGCAAATACTCCTCCGAATCCAAATGAGTATGAGAGAATAATTGCAAATATTCCCCAGATTGTCATCAGTGTACGCGGTTTCCCCTCGTGTTTGCCAATATATACCATGAATGAATGTGAAATAATAAGGGCGCCGAATGAACAAAGCAGTCCTATTGCTGGCAGACCGTCAGGACGTGCAACCGCCCAAATAGTAAACACACTTAGAATG
>Ga0209044_1000968_pt1 | contig 19800 bp, 15 predicted proteins | sample SaaInlV_130m_DNA_FD_184655 | JGI IMG/M metagenome (GOLD analysis project Ga0209044, IMG submission 184655) | Marine microbial communities from expanding oxygen minimum zones in the Saanich Inlet - SI037_S4LV_130m_DNA (SPAdes) (version 2) | ecosystem: Environmental > Aquatic > Marine > Intertidal... | reverse complement strand
GGTTTCATTAAAATCCATTTCACTTTTTTGTTGATCCCCTAATAGCCCAATAAAACAAATGACCCCATCTGGCTTTTGTTGGAAAGATTGGAAAAAATTCGTATGAGATTGGAAATCTAATATATCCAAATCATAGAGATAAATTTCACAGCCATAATCATTTTTTAATCGGCCGCTAAATGATAATAATTCTGCAATAACATTTCTACCAGCCAAAATTAGGTCCCATCCATTTTTTGCATAAAATTCAGCTGTCGCTTTCGCCATATCACTTTTAGCACCAAGGATTAAAACTGATTTCATTTATAACCCAAGTCTTCTTGACTGGTGGGATTGAAATTTGATTTCCAAATTATCTTGATGCCTCAACCTACGGAACTCTTTAATCTTGGCATACCCTGATTTAAAAATTTTCTCTTTAATTCTGGCATCTTTAGCGAGGTAGACTCTTCCCTCATATTCTAATACAATTTTATCCAATTCGTCCAATAACGGGAATAATGCAGGCTGATTTTTAAAATCCAAAGCGAGTGTAAAACCTTCCATGGGAAACGAAAGATAATTTTTATTTCTTGGCCCAAATAATTTTAGAACAGCCAATGGTGATCCTTGGCCAGACTGAGAAATTTTGACTAATATTTTTTGAATCCCCGTGAAACTATATTTTAATGGCAATACAAATTGATATTGTAGAAACCCCTTTCTTCCATAAAGTCTATTCCAATGATGTAACGTATCTAATGGGAAAAAAAAATCATTATAATCTATATTTATTTTTTTCTTCTCTTTTAAACCTGAAACATTATAATAAAGCGTATTAAATATTTTTAATGAAAATTTGTTTATGATCCAAGACGGTAAAAAGAATGGGATAGAAATTCCTGGTTTTTTAGGTCTATTGATTTCACTTTGATACTCTTGTTCTATAAAATCCCCGGTAATCAATATTCCACGTCCTAATTTATTCTCTTTTGCAGTACAGTCTATCCATGCAACTGAATATCGTTTAGAATCATTTTTTTGAAAAAGAGAAAATATTTGATTTATATTTTTCGCTTTGTAGGAAATTTGCTCAACTATATTAGATTGAACAGACATCATTTTTATTTTAGCATTTAGTATAATACCCGTTAAGCCCATTCCCCCACAAGTAGCTTTAAATAGCTCGGGAGTATTACTTTTTGAACAATGAATAATATCACCATCAGCTAACATAAGATTAAAAGAGAGAACATGTTGGCTAAAACACCCATCAATATGATGATTTTTCCCGTGGATATCCGCAGCAATCGCACCACCAATGGTGACAAACTTTGTACCGGGCACAACGGGTGGAAACCAACCAAAGGGAAGAATATAATCTATCAAATCTCCTATCTGGGTAGCAGCGCTTACCTGTACTATGCCGAGTTCTTGGTCAAATTCAATCGATATTTCCGGATTATCGTATTGTACCATATGATCATTCAGGGCACTATCACCATAACTTCTTCCATTTCCAAAAGGAATAATAGTATCATTTTCATTTAAAGTCTTGATTAATTGTTCTCTGGTTGATGCTTTTGATATTTTTCCTATTATTCTAGGGAAATTCCCCCAGGCAGAAATATTATTATTTTTTACCAAGAGATGTAAGTGCCCATTAGAAATAAAGTATCCACGCAAAGGATGAAATCCAAAAAAACAGTAATAATTGAATCCCGGAATCACGATATAAGAGTCCCATAGGATCACCTCCCATATTTTTCACAAAAATCAGTTGGAGATACCTCATAAATCCAAAAAAGACAAAGACTGACGTCAGATAAAGATTATTTCCAACCCTGGTAATATTTTCATCTGCGGTACAATAAAGTATATATGAAACGATGATAATCGGGACCAGTACAATGATAAGACTATCCACCAGAGTTATATTATACCCATTTAAGGACTCTCTTGTATTCTCCTCATTAATAACCAACCTCGTTAGGTCATCCCTGCGCTTGGCAAGGGTAATAAAAAGAGCAAGCAGGAAGGTCATAATAATGATCCACATGGAATTGGGAATTCCTGTCACAGTGCTGCCTACATAAAGACGGATGACAAAACCAGTAGCAATAATTCCAATGTCAACCAGAGCCATTTTTCGAAACACCAGGCAATAGGCAACCATAATAAACACATAGGACAAAGAGACATAGAATGAATCAATTGATAATTGGAAAATGATACCCAAACCAACGATAAGTAAAATGATCGCCATTGCTCCAGCGTGGGCAATTGGGACTTTACCCGAGGCTAAGGGCCTATTTTTTTTGGACGGGTGGGCACGATCATGCTCAAGATCCATATAATCGTTCAGGATATAAATAGAACTGGTTAAAAATGAAAATGAGATAAATGAAATCAAAGTTTGCTGAAGGAGAACTACATTGCTGATTTTTCCAGCAAAAAATAAAGGTGAAAATATAATTAAATTTTTAGTCCAATTATTAATGCGAATTAATCTAGAATACCTTAGTAACACTTATTAATTACTTATCCAGAAACGAATATTTGATTTACCAGAATTATTAATCACTTTTATTACTTCATGTGAATAATGACTATTCATTGTATAAAGATTAGCAGTATGTTGGAAATACGATCCCTCATATTTGATGGATCCCGACACAAGTGGTTTATGAATCCAACTATGGAACACATTTGCTTCATTAATTTCTTCATCTCTGAACTCAGCAAATACATCCCAAATATTTTTACCAAGAATAAGTGGAATTTGAACATGATTTAATTCCACAAATCCTACCGTATCTCCAACTTCAATCTCCTGACAGGAATTTTCCAAATTAAAAACAAGAATTGAGTCTGAAATAACTTCAACTGAATCGCCTGGTTGAATAATTATTGATGATAAAACATCATTTTTTTTATCACTCTTAATTGGCAGACCCAAATCTTTTAACTGATGCTGCCACACACCAGCACTAACAATATTATCAGGTCCATCAACCTTCTTTTTGAGTAAATAAAGGAATGTGGGATAACTAACGTATGAATCATCTAGATAATAATCTTTATTTACTCTATTTAGAATCATATTTAGTTTTTCAACTCTATCCAAACTCCCACTACCAGCGTTCCAGTTTTGTTCGAGCGTTAAAGGTGTATAAGATTTATAATCATTAAGTAATAAAACCAATCTTTCTTTGTCTTTAATCCAAGATTCTAATGAATCCATTGGCTCCCAGGTATAACTGATGATTTTATTAATCTCTAGATTCTGATTATAAAATTTGAATGTTTCCCTTGACCTACCATCCATAAGAATCTTTGTTTTATCATCACTATTTACAAATAAATCTATTTTTTCTATAATATTATTCCAGTTCACATATTTTTTATTATAGGCGAAGAGTATACCTGTTGTCTGACAAAAAATAATAGAGCCAACCAAAAGATATGAAATCATTGGAGATACATAGTTGCGCGATTTTACAATCAGGCTAATTACCAAAGGATATAATAGCATTCCATGTTTTGTTTCAAGTTGAGTAAACCCAGGTAAAGAGATAACTTCAAAAAAAAGATAAATCATAAGAAATGGTACAATACAAATTGCTGAATATTGCAAAAATAGGTACTTATCCACCAAAAATATCCTGTATAGCTGGTGAGCTATCAACATTGAAACCAATATGAACAATAGAAAAATTAGAATCGAACTTGTTGGGGCAATATCATAGCCAAAAATCATTTGATACACGGCATAAAAAGGCTTAATAATGACTGATTTGGTAATACCATGAACAATACCTGCAGTCATATCTATTTTTAAATGGCCAATTATGTTTAACCAATTAAACAAGGTCCAAATAATTTTGGGTTTTATTGCAATAAATAAAATAAAAAATAATGGAAGCATAAATAAGGTTAGTTGCAATTTTATATTTTTAATTTTTTCAAATATAAAAATATATATAAAGTAGAATGCAAATTGGAGTGCATTTAATATATAAAAGAGATAGGGGCTGATGAGTGTGCCTAAAAATCCAACCATGAGTTTCTGGTTTGTATTGAGTTTTTTAGCCCAGTGTATTAAGCATAAAAAAGTAACCGTAGATGATAAAAAATAATAAGAATAATATCTGAAGTAGATGGATTCTTGTAATAGAAAACTGCTAGTTATTATTAATATGGAAAAAATTATCGCTTCATATTTATCCCTGATGAAACACAGATACCAAAGAATGATACTAACCAGCGTAAATACAATACTGGTGAAGCGAAGACTAAAAATATTTTCCGATGTGATGGGACTAAATATCTCAATTATCTGCGATAATACTATACGATAGGGAATGGGTTTATGGATTTTTTCAATATCTAGAGTATAAAATTCATCTCCAGTGAATGGTGTGTTTTTGCTTAAAAAATAAGATGAGCAAATAACTATAAGTATTGTGCTAATTAAATAGGGAAGTTTTACCCTAAAAGCCATAAAAGTAATTAAAGTTCAAATCTTCAATGTAATTTTCAACCATATTCAATTTATCTGGGCGGATATCAACAAAAACAGGTTTTGCGCATCACAAAACAAACGCATTTACTGTGGATACAGTAAATGAAGGTACAATCACTTCATCACCGGGCCGGATGTCTAAAAGGATTGCTGCCATCTCTAAAGCGTGAGTGCAGGATGTGGTAAGCAGTGCTTTTTTTATACCTAATTCAACTTCCAATAAAGAATTACATTTTTTTGCGTAATTACCATCTCCCGAAATATGTCTAAGAGAAATTGCATCTTGGATATATTCAAGTTCATTCCCAGCTAAACTGGGTTTGTTAAAAGGGATGTTAAAATCATGTATACCATTTATCTTAATAATTTCTATCCCTATAGTTTTTCTATAGTGATCATTAGGTCACATACAGATCTTTTCTATTTGGTCATGGACCGGTTTTGGATCAAAATTAAAATCATTTTTCGCAAGACCAATATTTGCCGGTTTTTTGCATATTAAACGATTTATTTGATCAGGAAATAGTAATGGTTTTTTCATAATTAAGTTAAAATATGACAGAATTCTTATTAGCAGTATTGGTATATTGATTGTTTTCTTATTGATTTTCAAATACTCAGTCATTAAGGTAGCAAGTTCTTGGAAACTGTATTCTTGGTTACCTGCAATTATATAAACTTTATTAGAAGCACTTTTTAACGAGATACCTGCTAACACGACTTGGATAACATCATCTATATAAACTGGGCATAGTTTGTACCCATAATAACCAGGAATTAAGATAAATGGGAAATGTTTAATAGAAAAATTCAATAATTGTAAACCATTAGTCTCCTTTCCATATACCTCAGATAACCTAAATATCGTATATGGAATTTTAGAATTAACGATAACTTTTTCGGCAAGTAATTTGGTTTCCCCATATATTCCAGAATTTGGCAATGCCGTTCTAGAACTAATATATATGAAATGTTTAATACCCAATTTTTGACAATAATCAATTAGGTTAATGGTGGTTTTTACATTGCCATTGTAATACTCACTATATTTTTTTGCATGAGTGACACCTGCAATGTGTACCACAACATCTTGCTTTGGAAATTCGTGCAGAGTTTTTTTCTCCTCTAAATTACCTACATAAATGTTAATGCTTTTGGAATTGTAATTATGTTTTCTTCTTGAAATACATGTGACATCATAAAGTTCAAAACTAATTTTTTCTAGAAGTGCAGAACCTATGGAACTACTACTTCCTGTCAATAACAGCTTAATTTTTATAAGAAATGCCTCTTATCCAATAATGAACTAAGTTTTTTATGAATTCAATTATAGCTATAGGTTTTACAAAAGATTCTCTTTCACTTTTATAGAAACTAATAGGGAAACTACCTATTTTTAATTTCAGGTTACGAGCTTGAAGCATTATTTCTGCATCTATAAACCAATCATCAGCTTTTAAATTCATTTTCTGATATGCTGAACTTAAAATTGCTTTGGGTTTTGAATTAATGTCCCGATAGTCCTTTTTATACTTTTTTACAGGAAATAATAACATGAAAAAAATATTGAAAATATTAGAAATAAATTTTCGATAAATACCATCTTCTCGATCCACTCTGTATGTTTTGCATAAATCTAAATTATCGGTCCGAAGTTTATCATAAACCCAAAAAACAAGATCTGGTTCAAATTGATTATCACCGTCTATTACGACTAGCACTCTACCATTAGCTTTCTCTAGCCCACTTCTCATATCCCAACCCATCATTCCTCCCTTAGGTTTGGACACAACTAAGCAATTATTCTTATTTATGGCATATCTATTTACAAGCGTGGGGGTGATATCATTTTCATTCGGCCAATAATTAGCTACTAAGATTACCTCAAATTCAATTTTACGCTCATTACCTCTTGAATAGATACTTTCGATAAATTTTATTATTTCTTTACCAGATTTATAACATAGAATGACAATGGAAATATCAATATTTTTTTTTACCATTAAGATTTACCTATTATTTATGATTGCCATTTAAAACCATTTATATTATATCATTTGGCTCCATTGTTCAAAATAAATTGAGTTAATAATATTATTTGATATTGGATCTAATTTAGCAAGTCTCTTTAATAATCTTATCAATCTCTCAGTCGCGGGGAATAATAATGTGTCCAATATTCTACTAGCGTTTTGAAAGTATTATGTACTGGTATTATCACAGATATAACCTTATTTGCATTGCTCAGATGTTAAGAAATATTTTCCATTTCCATAGAGCCCATATTGTTATGACATCCATGATAATGATATTTAGCATTAAGTAGTTATTTTTAAAAACATAAGAATTAGAATTTGATTTTTCTGTTACTAAGATTAATAACATTACGTAAAAGGGCATCAACTTCTGCGGAGCAATTGTAGTAGGCCAAATTATAGTCCACGCAATAATTCCAACAAAAACTAAAATTGAGATAAATATCAAAGGATTATTAGTTTTTTCACGGATTTTGAAGAATACCCAAAATGGAAGACATAATAAAAAACAACCAACATATCTGATACTATAAAAACCAACTTCAATAATTGAGATGGGCACTCTTCTAATAATTGATGGAAAACATTCAAGTAGGTACGCTTGATAAGATTGTGGAAGACTATCCTCCCCATTTTTTTCCTTATAGGTCCTAACTTCATCCCAATCAACTAAAGGAGCAAATAAACCCAATCTATTATTATTTGATACCATTTGTGAATAAAAGCCCCACTGAGTCCAACTAAATTCTGGATCATCTGTTTTATAAGTCCCTGATTTATCTGCATATGAAAAAAATAGAAACTTTGGTAAATAAGTTCCTTGATTATGGGTGAAGTTATTATTTATTATTTTAGGATAGTTAAATAATAATACAATCGAAATACTAATGAAAAAACTAATTATTATTGGATTAAATAAAATCTTCAATTTCCAACCGTTTTGGTAGATTAAATAAATATAAAAGGAAAAGAATAATATTGGAAAATAAATAATGAAATGAGGTCTGGACATTATACAAATTGAAAAAACCATTATTATGAACATTCGGTTTATTTTTTCCCGCTTTAGATATAGGTAACTCTCCGAACATAAGATAATAAAACTAACTGAAAAAAAACTATCGTTTGTACCATAAAACATGCCACCTGTAGTACCAATTATCATTAAAAATAATATCATAAATATTTTTTTATAATTCATGACTAATAAATTTTTTCTACCGAATATATATAGAAACAATAAGAAAATAATTATTACATTTGCTAACCGGAGTGACATAGATATATCATTCAAAAAATAATAAAGGAATCTTGATAGTAGTGTGAATGGAATACAGGTACCATTAATTACTGATATATTATACCCATTTTCTATAAAAAAAATCAAATCCCTAGTGAAAAATGATTCGTCTCCCAAATATGCAGGAGCCAAAAATACGTTATCTATAAATCGAATAATAAAATATGTGATTGCAATAAAAAGAGAAACATTAATAACCTTAGTATTAACACAACTTTTAGAAAATAAATCATTTAATTTTTTATCTAAATAAATGAAAAATTTATTCATGAATTATACTTCGTCATCAAAAATAAACCTTGGCCTTTTTTTGATATCTATGAAAATGCGAGATATGTATTCCCCTAGTAAACCAATTGATAATAATTGAAGGCTGCTAAATATCCAAATTGGCAAAACAATTGATGCCCATCCCGGGACAGCCAATTCGACAACATATTTTGCATACAATACATAAATCACATAAAAAAATGATAAAACAAGTGACCCTCCACCTAAAATTATTAATGCCCTTAAAGGTGCAATTGTAATTGATGTTAGTCCTTTATATGCTAATTGGAACATTTTAACCGTTGTATATTTTGTCTCTCCTGCAAATCTATTTTTTTGTTCAAATTTTACTATGCTTGATTGAAATCCCAATTCAGGAACTATTCCTCTAAGGAATATATTATTTTCACTGTGTTCCAATAATGCCTCTATCGATTTTATTCCCATTAATCTAAAATCAGCATGCCCATCAACTAGATTACCACCAAGGTGATTAATAATTTTTGTATAGATATCACCTGTAATTTCTTTAAATAGTGAATCTCCATTTCTATTAATACGTACACCAAAGACTATTTCAGCACCCGAATAATGTTTATTTATCATTTCTGGAATTACGTTGATGTCTTGTTGTAAATCAGCATCAATCGTTATCGCAAAATCACATTTATTATTAACTCTTGTCAACCCGGCAAGCAAAGCATTTTGATGCCCAAAATTTTTTGAGAGTTTTAAGCCACTTACATTCTTATTTTCTGAACATAATTGTTTTATAATAGGCCAAGTTTCATCTGTACTGCCATCATCAACATAATAAATATATGAATTAGAGTTAATTAATAAATTATCAATAAGCTTGTTCAAGAGCGTGAGCAGTTCACTATTTGTTTTTTGTAGTACTTCTTGTTCATTCATACAGGGAACAATTAGTGCCAAACATTTATTATCTTGTTTATTCATAATAAATTTTATTTAAATATGAATTATAACCTAGATTCAAGTAGTAAGTGCAACAGTGTCTGATTCTCCAAAAAATACTTCATTGGGTGTTTTATACCCAAGTCTTTTTCTTGGACGATTGTTAAGTCTTTTCGTGGCGTGGATTATTTCCTTATCTGTTATGGTTCTAAAGTCTCTATCTTTAGGAAAATATTGCCTAATAAGTCCATTGGTATTTTCATTGGTTCCTCTTTCATATGATGAATATGGATGGGCAAAATAAAAGTCACATTTCAATCCTGCTGCGATCTTTTCATGATCCCCAAACTCTTTCCCATTATCCGATGTAATGGTAAGAACTTGATCAGATATAGAGCCCAACAAACGTTTAATTGCTTTTTGGGTATTCTCCTTCGTTCGTCTATCCACTTTGTAAATAAGGGAAAGTCCCGATTTCCTTTCTGTCATAGAGACTATAGCCTGTTTATGTGCTTTCCCAATAATCGTATCCGCTTCCCAGTCACCCAATCTATTTCGGGTATCAACTACAGCTGGACGTTCATCAATACTGACTCTATTTTTAAGGATTCCTCGTCGCTCATTGGATCCATAACGCTTCTTCCTCTTCTTTTTACACCGTAGATGGAGATACAAAGAACCACCCGTTTGTTTGTCTTTAAGAACGTATTTATAAATCCATTCATGACTTACAGCAATATCCATATTTTTCTTCATCCAAGCGCTTATTTGTTCCGGACTCCATTCCTTGCAAATCAATTGTTCAACATACGCCCAAGTGCTCCCGTCAAGACGAAAACGAACTTTACCTTTCTTTCTGCCTTCAGCAAAAGTATTCGCTTGCTTATACCTATAAGCTCGACCGCTACGATTTCGGATAAGCTCGCGGCTTATGGTCGATTTATGAACCCCTATTACTTTGGCAATTGCTGTTTGACTATACCCTATTTTAAGCATGGAATAAATTATGTATCTTTGTTCCAGCGTGAGCTGGCTGTAGTGTTTCATTGGTGCTCCTCATTTTTGTCGGTGGGAAAAGTACGAAGCCTACAGCAGTTCCGCTATTTTCACAACCAATCATTGAGTTGCACTTAAGAGTTGAATTCAAGAAATATTTTTATAATTATTATTTTTCAAAATTTGTTTCCATTTTATTTATAGAAATCTAAAGAATAAACACCCTCATGGAAGAACCGTTTAAAACTCTCATGCGGACAACTTGTGCGGGGAATTCCACAAATGCCTCAATCGTTGAATTCACCATGGGAACATTATCACCATGTTCACCAATAACGATCTGATTCGATGTGTCGAATTGTTTGGTTTGCAAGTTTAAAGGGAAATCGTCCACACCGTAATTTCTTGGTAATTCTAGTGCAGTTTCTTCGCCGTCGCGAATGATAATAAATCCTGTAATTCCCTTGGTTACATGCTCATTCGTTTTTTGATGCAAATGGGGATGATACCACATGGTACATGCTTTATCCATGACTATAAAATTAGGATTCCAGGTTTCTCCGGGAATAATCACAGAATGTGGACCTCCGTCATTTTCAGGTGAAACATGCATGCCATGCCAATGAATTGTTGTTTCTTCACCAATATTGTTGGTCACATTTATATTTACAAATTCACCTTGTTCAAAAATGAGAGTCGGAGCCAAGTTTCCGCCATTGGCGCCCATGGTTTCTGTTGCGTCACCATCGAACAATTGGGTGGTTCCATTTTGCAAGGACAGATTGAACTCATTCCCACTCAAGGTTTCTGGAATATAAAGTTCATTTTGGGCATTAAGCACTCCAAAACAAACCAACGTTAGATATACCAGGTTTTTCATTGCTATTACCTTTTCTTTTTTAATTTGAAATTTTATCATATAAATTATTATATAACATAAACGACAGTGCGACGAATGTCACTCCAATTTCCGCCCAAAATAAAACTGCATTTTCCATATAGAATGAAAAATATGGATTTTGAATCATTCACCAGCGATTTGCCATTTAGTACGCCTATTTGTTGTGTGATACGGTTAATTATTTAATAACTGCCAAACCATCTTGAGATAGTTTTTCTTTTTTCTTCCTCAAATCTACCCATCATCCAACATACAAAAAACCCTGCTTCAAAAAATACCGAGTCCCAAAATCACTCGAATACGGCGATGAAATCACCAGGCGAGCCAAAGATCAATGTTAAAAATGCTTCAAAAGGCGAACTGATGAGACTGCCTGGCATTGGCAACAAACTGTCTAATAAAATCATTGCATATCGTAGTATTTATGGCGGATTTACAACTATGGATGATCTGCAATCAGTTAAGGGCATTGGAGTGTGAGGACTGTGGCTAAATTAAAGCCTTATAATACAATAGTTTTACAAAGGAGTTTTTATGACAAATTATTATCAAATATTGGGTCTTAAAACAAACGCTACCCAGAATGAAATCAAAAAAGCATATCGCATTCTATCAACCAAATTTCACCCTGATAAAAACCCTAATGACAAAAATGCTTATTTAGAAAATATGTTTAAAATTGTATCTGAAGCTTATGAGGTGTTATCCGATACAGATAAAAGAGCAAAATTTGATGCACGTCAAGATTCACCTAATTTTGAAGATAATATCTCTAAATCAAAAAATAAAGCAGATGGCTTAGGATTGGGAGCAAAATTAGGATTACACCAACTTCCTGATGATTCAGCTAGGGAGTCTCTTTATAATTTTGCATCAACTGTCAAAGACGTAGAATGGGAGAAAGTATTCACCCAATCAATATTTGATATAAAAAATGAAGATTCAGTTGGGAAACCTGTTTCTTTTGTTGGAACTGTAAGTAGTATTTCTCAACCCTATCCACTAAAATTTGGTAGAAAAAAATATACTGTTTATAAAATCATTCTTCAAGACCATTCAAGAGCAGAAATAGACTGTTTAACTATTCCTTATGAATCGTTTAAAACCGAAATATCTGATCATTTCTCAAATCATCGATTTGTCGTGTTTCGTGGAACAATTCTATCTTTGGGACGTCCGTTTGATATTTATATGTTCTTTTTGCATGAAATAAATCCTATAGTAACTCCCGAAGATTTAATTAGAATACGACCTGATAAAAATGGTCGTGTTGCCAAAAAATTTAAAGAAATGAGCAAAAAAGGGGATCTATTAGGATGCATAAAAAAAACAATTGTCGATGAGATTGGCATTGTCGGATTGAATAAGGCAAAAGAGTTAGATGCTTGTCTAGATTTTATGATATTGCAAAGTTTTTCTCATGGTAAAAGCAAAAAAGCATCAATGAAATTACATTCTCTGGTGATCGGACCTCCAGGCGTTGGGAAAAAACTATTAACAATGACAGCTAAAATACTTAACCCTGTATCAGAAGAAATATCATCAACTGATGGAAAAATCACTGTAGCTGGCCTAGTAGGTTCAGCCGTTAAAGCAAAAGGTGGAGGTAGTAAATCTATTCCAGGTTATTTACCTAGAGCATCAAGTGGCGTGGTATGTATTCAGGATTTTCATGAAATAAAACAAAATCGTAAGGCGATTTTTTCACTTCTTTCAAAAATGATGGAAGACGGCGAGGTAATTGATAGTACTGCGGCACATTGGATCCATGAAGCAATTACGTCAATCCATTTAGATACCAATAAATACAGTCAAGTTGGGATGATGAGTGGGACAAACTCCATTAAGGATATCGATATACCAACAAATATTTTATCAAGATTCGATTTTATTATTGACATTCCTCGAAATATTGAAAGGCAATACGAAATAGCTGATAAGATCAATGAAGGTGAGAGAACTTTATCATCTTCTGGAAAAAGAGAAACCGAAAAGGAGCGGCAAAGAGATTTACGTCGGATAGTAGCATACGTGAGGACATATTTTAATGATGTGACAGTTTCTTCAGATGTTTCGGATTATATTTCTGAAAAAGTAAAATTATGTAGGCAAGAATATGAAAAAAAGTTCAAAGACACTGGCCTCATGGCTGATATAATAACTAGGCTTATTATATCCATCCAAAAATACATTAAGGCGATCGCATCAGCTAACCTTCGCACGCACGCGATAAATTCTGATGTTGACTATGCGTTCAAATTAATTAAACATAAACTTGATTACCTGTCTTCATTAGGTAGTAGCGATACATCTGACAGTGTGAAAAAATATAAAGAAGAGGATCGAATAAAATTAATTCACGAAAGGTTAGAAGGAAAAATAGTGGATGGGAAAATGGTGTTAAAACTTTACAAAGAATATCCCGAATATATTTATGACCTCAGCAACAGAACCTTAGTCCGCGACTTAAATAAAGCGGGTAATAAAATTAGTCAAGGTAAATGGGAAATTACAAAAAACTTAAATTAATGTGAGTGTCCATTTGTCCATTTGTCCATTTGTCCAAATAAATTAAGGATTGGTAATGCCTATGTTAGTTGAAAAAATAATCCATATTCGTGATTTCGGGTCGCATTATAACAGGCTGGAGTTTGAGTTTAGTGAACCAAAAAATATTGAGTATGCACCGGGGGTGTTTAAAAATATAGTTCCTGAAGATTCCATTTTAAAATATGATGTTGAATTAGATGTGAATGTATCCCTGTTTAATCAGGCTGGAAATACAAAGATAATTGAAACTATTGGAGAGCAGGGGCTTTTGTATCTAGAATTACAGTCGGGGCAATTTTTAAATGAAATTTTTGTTGAGCCGGATAATGTTTTTTCTGATATTATTTATGGTAAAAAGTCATTGATATACAGTTTTTATAATTCAAGTGGAAATGAAACCATTTCTCTATCCCTGTCTTCGGCAAAAGATACTCACAATGCTTATTCAAAAATAAAAGCGCATTCAACCGATTTGGAATGGCGCCAATATTTCATTAAACAAGCCATGATAAAACCGGGAATAAATAAAATTCAAATTTCCGATCCAGTAATTAGAGAATTAATGACAGTTGATCAAGTAGCAGACTATTTGCAGTTAAAGAAAAAAACTATTCAGAATTGGACAAGCAATGATAAAATACCATATTGTCATATTGGTGGAACGGTAAGATACAGGAAGTTAGAGATAGACAGAGTGCTGGACAGTAAAAAGCGATAATGTGACAGATTTGTGACACATTACACGGGAATATTAAGGAATTAACGGGAAACATATGGAAGATAAATCGTTATATATAGACGGATACAGTGGATTCACCCGGATACCGATTCAGAATCTCCCCGCCTCCACACTCATCTTGCAAATTAATTTAATTTATAAGTAGCTAAAAACTAACTTTCAAAATTAAAGTAGGCGTGATACCAAACATGATTACATCTGTTGCGGTGAGTTCAGGCGTATATGGATTATATTTTTTATGGCTAATATTTTTTCGATTATACAGGTTGTAAACAGACAAGCCAAAATGGATTTTTGCTGTGTAAATCACCCAAGACCTTGAAACACTTATATCCAAATGGTGAATGGGCTCAACTCTGGCATTATTTTGATTTGAAGGTATAACAATTTTGCGATTCACAACAAAGACATTTTCCGGGACCGTATATACATGACCGGTTGCCCATACCCAATTACCGGTTATTTCCCATTGGCCAAGATGGGTCATCAAGACTGATTTGAATTCTTGAGATTTATCATGATCTTCCAAAAAAGGTTTGCCCTCGTTTAGAGATGGGAATGTGTATTCTGTTTTATTTTTTTGATAAGATAGCCAACCTGTTACCCATCCATTTCGTTTTCGTAATAATAATTCAATTCCGCTTGCTGTCCCATTTCCCTGATAGATTAAGGGTGACTCAGATGCATCCTTCTTATTCATGGCGACAATAGGAATAGTTGATTCTCCAAATTTGACTAAATCAATCATATTTCGATGATAAAACTCATTGTTTAAACTATAATCGCCAAAATCCCAATTCAAGCCAAAATGAGTATTTACGGATGCAGTATTTGGAATATTATCTGTAGATAAAACCCACATTCCTTGGGTTCCGCGGGTGGTTTTATCTCCAACAAGTTGATGAATAAATTGAACCTGTTTTCCCATAGATGCTTCAAGTGTAATATTAGATAACATTTTATTAATCACGGAAATTCGGGGTGAAGTGTAAAATCCCATTCGTTCTGAATAATAAGACATTCGTAATCCGGTTTGTATTGTCCAATTTCGTGAGGGTGTCCATTGGTCCTGAAGATAAAAAGAATGTAAAAAACCTTTTTGTTCAATAAAAGATTCATTTGAATTGAACCCATCTGTTTTTCGATTATTGAATTGAATATGATAGAATGTTTCATCAATTCCAGATTCTATAATATGATTTTCAGATCCTTTGTATAGATGGTGAAATTTTAGGGATTTATCTTCCAAATAATTTTTTTCGTGAATGGATCCCAATGACAATAATTCAGTATTTTTTTCCGCAGAACTTTTTAAATCATAGGCACTTTCATAGGTATAATTTGAAAAAGAGAATTGAGTATTTGATTCATGATTCCAATGAGAGGAAAGATTAAAAGCAGACCCATTATTTTTTAATTCCGTTATACCTTCCGTATAGGATGAGTCAAAAAACCAAATATTAGAAAACCCATAAAATTCTCTATTTTCTTGAATAGAATCTCGACCTGTTGTATTTGTAAATGTAAATCGATGATTTGGGGTCGCCATGTAGGAAAAATGGTTTGTAAAGTCGAAATACGAGAATTGTGGCAAATAGATAGATTTTTGATTTTTTTCACTATTTGCACTTTCGCCAATAAGGTTGAAATTATCATCCCCTGTAACATAATCCTGAATTGAACGATAAAGTTCAGTTTGGAAAGATGAGGTTGTAGAACTTCTTATATTAAAAATCCAGTTTCCTCTAGACAAAATTGGGAGTTCTCCAGTTAGGCCTTGGCTCATGAGATTTCCGTAAACTGAACCATGGGGACTTAAGCTATTCCCATTCCGGCTCGTTAGTTCAATCACACTAGAAATTCTACCGCCATACCGAGAAGGCATTCCTCCTTTGTAAACCTGCACATCTTTTATTGAATTGGCATTCACTCCGCTCACAAATCCAAATAAATGGTCGGTTTGATATATGGGCATGCCATCTAATAAAATAAGGTTTTGATCAGGTGTCCCGCCACGAATATATAATCCGGATGATCCACCAATTCCTAATTGAATACCGGGGAGCATTTGAAGTGATCTAAAAATATCAACTTCCCCTAAATTGGGTAAAGTTGAAATGTGTCGAGGAGAAAATGAAATCTGGCCCGGCGAATTTGACCGATCCATAAATTCTCGGGTGGCACCGGTAATTGATACGGTCTCAGTTGATAATACTTTTGGGGCGATAAATATTTCCATAAAGTTTTTTTCATCTTTAGGAAATAAAAGCACTGTTTTTTTGATTTCATATCCAATATAAGAAATATTAAGTGTACAAGATTTTACAGAAATATTAGAGATGGAAAAGGAGCCGTCCTGTCTTGAAATATCACCAACCATTAATTCTGGAATAAAAACATTGGCAAATGGAATCGGTTCTCCCGTAGTCTTATCCATGGCACGGCCAGAAACTGAAAATCGAAAAGGTTCGGTTGGATTAAATATCGTGTATTGGTTTCCCGAAAGTTTCCAGATCAGATTTAGGCGAGAAAGGATAGAAATAATGGCATCTTTTTGTGAGCAAGACTCACACTCTGCAGTTAAAGGTATATCTCCAATATTATCAGGAAATGCGATAACCATTCTATAATCATCTATCAAGATTTTCAAACCAGTCCGGAGTGGAATATCATTAAACTGAAAAGAGATGCTGTCTTTTTGATTAACAGCAAAAGCCGGACTCAAATAAATGAGCCCGGCTAATAGAAAATTAAATAGGGGATTTAGCTCAGATGATCGTGCATATATCACCATCGAATTTAAACTCATGTTGAGCCAATAATGAAATAGTGCTCAGTACTGAATTTAAATTTTTTGCATCAATGACGCCGGTGATAGTTAAATCTGAAACGGATGGATCAGTAAATTCGAATTTAATGCCAAAAGTTCGCTCAACTTCACCACAGATTTCTGAGAGAGGTGTTTTGTCGCAAACAAATTTATTATTCATCCAGTCGGGATAATTCCCATAAAATACTTGTTGAAGATTGGTTTCATCAAATTTTGAATCAACATCAAGCATTTGGCCTTTATGTAGGATGACTGCTTTGGTCTCATTTGACACTTTCACAATGCCGGAATTGACACCCACTTCGAATCCATCATTTCTTGCACGAACATTAAATGACGTGCCCAAAACAGTAACTTGTCCGTGATCGGTATTAATGACAAAAGGAGTTTTTCCTTTTTTAACGTCAAAATATGCTTCACCGGAAAGGGTAAGGGTACGATGGTTTGTATTAAAATCTTTTTTATATTTAATTTTGCTTCCCGCATTCAAGTTAATGGTTGATCCATCGGGTAATTGAATGGTTTGGAAATCGGTTGTTTTTGTAATCAGAGTTTCGGTGGTTATTGAATCGTACGCATAAGGTAACGAAACAACCAACGCCAATCCTAATGCTACAGCATAGTTTAGTCGTGGTTTTATTCTGGACCAAAAGCTATCGGTGGGCTGCACAAAGCGTTGTTGATTTTGTCCATTATTTAAATTTGAATCCGTATCGGAAATATTCATTTGTTGGGACAGACGCATCCAAACCTGTTCTTTATCAGGCGGGGATGGTAAATCAACTTGAGCACTGTGTTCCCAAATTTGTTTTTGTATGTCGTCTAGTTTTTTCATGTTTTTATTCTATTCGGACTCTAAGAAAAGTCTCTTAATCTCCGTTGCACAAAAAAAACGTTGAATTCCGTATAAACACTCACATATAATTCTTTAAATTTTTCTTCAAAACTATAAGGGCCCGATAAATCTGATTCTCTACAGTACGTACACTTAAGCTTAATAATTCAGCAATCTCGGGATTTGTTTTGCCTTCGATTCGGCTCAGGATAAAAATATTTCGACATTTATCAGGTAATTTTCCATTCACAACTTTTTGGATTTCTTCCTGTAACATTTGGGCTTGGTTTACCGATTCCGGATCATCAAAATGGGATTTCCCAAATTCTGGTATTAATTCTTCGTGTCGGTGTCTCACTTCCATGTGGCGAAAATGGTCGTAACACAGATTTGTACTAATCCGAGCAATGAGTGAAAAAAACGATTTTTCGGGTTGAATAGTATCCCTTTTTTTCCAAACTCTTAAAAAAGTCTCTTGAGTAATATCCTCGGCGAGATCCGAATCTTGTACGCGATATACAACGAATCGAAAAAGGGTGTCATGAAAATCAGAAAAGAGTTGATGAAATGCAACTTTGTCTGATTTTTTGACCTGTTCGAGTAGAGTTTGTTCCTGTTCTGCCATAGAAAAATGACTTGAATTTAAAGGGAGTTCATCGAGATGAACAGGAATGGTTGAAACGAATAATGCAGGTCCCCGGAATGACAAGGATGATAAGAAATTAATAGGTTCTCTTTGGATAAGTCCCTGGGGCCTGCGAAATTTATAACATCATTGTAATTGAAGGGTTCCATCTTTTTAATTACTCATGTATTTTCCCATTCTGCCTTTCAGATAAATGACAGGAATTGAGAGAATGAATTCAATATTTGAAGCTCAAAGTAAACCCCAATCTAATTCGACAATAAAAGAACGCCTCAATCATTTGCGTTGTATTGAAAATTGGATTAAGGATCACGAATCCGATATCGTGGAAGCTCATTTTCAAGATTTGGGTAAACCAAAATCTGAAGTTGATTTGGCTGAAATTTGGTTTGTCATGTCCGAAATCAAAATGGCCAAAAAAAATTTACAACAATGGATGAGTCCAAAAAGAAAAGGAATCTCATCTCTGGCGCTTTTTCCTGCAAAGGCATGGGTGCATATGGAACCTAAAGGAGTAGTCCTCATTATTTCTCCCTGGAATTTTCCATTCAATTTAACAGTAGGTCCTATGGTATCAGCTCTAGCGGCAGGAAATCGTATCATGATTAAACCATCAGAAATGACGCCAAATGTAAGTGCATTGATTGAAAAAATGGTGGCGGATCTTTTTGAAACAAATATGGTTGCAGTATTTAAAGGGGATGCCACTGTGTCAACGGAATTACTTAAATTACCTTTCCATCATATATTTTTCACAGGTAGTTCTCATGTAGGTAAAATTGTCATGTCAGCTGCAGCCAAGCACCTTGCTTCCGTCACGTTGGAATTGGGTGGGAAATCTCCAACCATCATTGATAATACGGCACATATTGGGATGGCGGTTAAAAAAATAGCTTGGGGAAAATGTATCAATGCAGGCCAATCTTGTATTGCGCCTGATTATATTTTGGTTCACGAAAATGTAAAGGACGAATTTGTTTTTAAGTTATCTCAACGATTGAATGAGGTCTTTGGTGAATCGTTAGAAGATAAAAAATTAACCAAAGATTATGGCAGAATTGTGAATTCGAACCATTGGTTACGAATAAATAGCTTATTGGAAAATGCAATTAAAGAGGGTGCAAGCATTGCACACGGTGGCGGCAAAAATAAGGCGCAATATTTTTTTGAACCAACACTTTTAGATAATGTGACACTTGATATGGATATAATGACTGAAGAAATATTTGGACCATTATTACCAATTATTCCTTTTAAGGATTTAAATGAATGTCT
>Ga0209044_1000962_pt1 | contig 19884 bp, 19 predicted proteins | sample SaaInlV_130m_DNA_FD_184655 | JGI IMG/M metagenome (GOLD analysis project Ga0209044, IMG submission 184655) | Marine microbial communities from expanding oxygen minimum zones in the Saanich Inlet - SI037_S4LV_130m_DNA (SPAdes) (version 2) | ecosystem: Environmental > Aquatic > Marine > Intertidal... | reverse complement strand
GGAAAAATGACATTCTCCACCGGTGGACATTATATGGGTTATTTTTCTAATAACCAGTTTCATGGAGAAGGCGTACTAGCAACTCCTGAAAAAGTACGCGTGGGAAACTGGGATCGTGGAATATTTACAAATTAATTTCTATATAAAAATAAGATGAGACCGAGTGTCTTCCCGAAGCGCCGAGGTAGCATTCTCAATAAAACTCCATCAAACCGGATAAGCAAAAGACAGGACATTTAAAAGACATAAACCTAAAGAATAAGCGGGAGTAGCTCAGTTGGTAGAGTGTCAGCTTCCCAAGCTGAATGTCGCGGGTTCGAGTCCCGTCTCCCGCTCCACTGTTCAATGACTTACTGGTTTTTTAAAATCCCATTATTAGGTTTGCATACCATTTGTATTAGGTGAACAAAATAATAAAGTTGTTTTATTTATCTTATAAAATTCAGTTGGTCACCTATTTGATCTACCTCTTACAACGTGATTACTTTTGAGTTTCAAATCAAGTTCTGTAAGTACCCCGCTTTGCTTTTTCACTCCAATAATTTGGAACCTTGTCATTATTTGATTTGCTGTCTAGTTCTGCATCTAACATTATGACATTGTGCTTTACTTTTATGAGGTGTAAACGCCCCCCTTAACCAATCTCCAGATGTAACCATTAGTTACATTTCTATGATGTATTTACTTTGACTTCAATACTCTTCTGATTTTATTCATAATTATATTTGTTGTCTCATATTGATTATTCATTTTGAGATATTGTGGTTAGTCCTTAAGTACGCTAACTCCCGTGTCAAAAACCTGGCTGTTTTTCGCCCGCTCCGACCCTCAGATGGTCTAACCGACCAAGTACCTTAAACAATTTTTTTAAAGGTGTTACAAAACCTTACCTATTAGATATTACCAATTATATCGATAGAAAAATTTCTGGAACGTAATTTGCACTGACAATAGAGCATAAAGATAAAAACAATTAAGGAGTTAACAATGTTTTTCACATTCGAACAAAAACCAAGATTTACAAATTGTCCTCATTGTGAGTCAACTGACACATTTCTATCTGCATTTAACAAAGCTAGGTACTGTGTAAGCTGCCACAAACTGTATTACAGGACAGATGAAGCTCGTTTGAGAGAACAAAAAATGGATGAAGCTCAGTGGACTGTGTAACCATCTAACGCAAACGTGAAAGTATTATTCTCCTAATGATATAGAACCTTTATGGCGATAAGGGAGCATGTCTAGTAAAACAACTGTAAATAAAAAAAAAGAATTTCTAACACCAATCGACAAAACACTATTCAACGAAAAACATAAATCAGTCCGTAACCATTATGGAAAGTATACAGATAAAATCCTTGAGGTTACTGGAGGTAGAATTCTTTATGGCTATGATGAATTCAACAAGAGTTAAGCTCTCCCCTTTGCTTTCATCAAATGAGAACCCAGCACCCCTTTAAACAGAATCGAGTACCATGTTTTGATTTTCTTGTTAAATATTTTTGCCATGGCTTGTCGCTCAAACTCTATTGGTAATGAAGCTCCATGAACCGCTTCATTTCTTCTTGTGTTATGTTTTGATTTCATAAAGACCAATGCTTGCCTGAATTTCTTCCACCCCCTTCAACAAGTCCAGGTAACGTCTTGCGTTTTTCTGGGTCAACATTTAGGTGAATAAAGTTCCCTGAATGCTCACCCCCTATTCCAATTCGCCTGAAAAGTTTAATTTCGACATAAATCATTTCATAACGTGCTTTAGAAGTTGTGCGCGCTATGCTCACAGCAAGTCCACCCCATCTTAATTAGGTATGCGACTCAAAACTAAACTGCTTTTGATATTCAAATTAAATGCTTGGCAAGGAACTCCACTAATGATTATCATTGACTTGCTAAGAACGTCACGAATCTGTTGTAGTTTTTCAAGCAACTTAGAGTTGACCCAACTAGCACAACACCCAAAGGAGCATTAGGTTTCATAGCGTGAAAAGTTTTTTGATGAATCGCCCAAAAGTGTTACAGTAAGAGTTATGAATTCATCCTTAGTCATTCACCCTAGTGACCCTCTAAACCCAAAAGATTCACCCCACCAAACATTTGGTTGTCGGCATCAAAATCCAGATAACTGCTCAAGCAACTCTATGGAAAATTCCTGCGCATTTGTTACAACCAAGAATATTTGCAAAAAACCACCTAATGGTTGGGCTAGGCAATATGAAAATTTATTGGTGCTTGCCGATATAACAAATCACATTAAATAAAAAACCCAAAAACCCCCGAAGGAATTATATAGAAGCATTGCATTTTATACCTGGGGAAAATTTCCTTTAAACCATCCATGGTGCTATAATAATTATTATGAATATATCCTTAGTCATTGGACCCAGTGCCCCTCTAAACTCCCAAGATTCACCCTGCCAAACCTATGGTTGTCGACATCAGAACCCTGACAATTGCAAAAAAAATTCAATTCAAGGTACCTGTGCCTTTGTCAGGGAAGACAATATTTGCTTAAAACCCCCTGCACGTTGGGCGAAGCAATATGAAAGATTATCGAATAACACTTGAAATAATAATTCCTCCGAAACAAAAAAAACCGAAAAAACCCCAAAAGGGATTAATCGGCTTTTACATATAGTTAAACAGCTATTAAAACGCTATCAACAACTTTGCTACGTTGTAAGATTTCATAACTATGCGTAGAGACATTCACCTTCAAACGATGAGTGTCGCGAGTTAGAATCTCGACTTCCACTCCACACGCATAAATCCAATTTATTTTTTAAGTTATTTACAATCAGAGCTTTTCTCGCCTGAGGATGTTTTTGTTTTACACAAAATGGCGATATCAAGATTTTCGTTAATTTCAAACTTAATAACCGCATCAGTAAGGTTAGCCTCGCTTAAGTTTGCCCCTCTTAATTTTGTCCATTCAAGTTTTGCATTCCGCAAATCTGCCCCAAAAAAGTTTGCTTTACGCAGGTCTGCTCCATTTAAATTTGCTCCTCTCAAGTCAGCTCGTTTAAGTTTTGCATATTTCAAGTCGGATCCGCTCAAATTTACTCCTCGTAAATCTGCCCCATTTAAGTTTGCCCCACTCAGGTTAACTCCTGCCACATTACCATTTGATAGATTGGAATCAGCCAAGTTGGCATTTTTTAGATTTGCCTTAAACAAATTTGCACCACTCAGATCAGCTTGACTAAGATTTGCTGACTTCAGGTTTTTCCCACTAAGATCAACCCCACTTAAAATACATTTGGGGCAACGACCTAGTGCAATAAGTTTTTTCACAGCATTATGTCCAAATGCATTACAACCGGTGTTGTCTTCACCCCAGGGGGTCTTTGTCTTACACAAAATAGCGACTTTCAGGCTTTCTTTTGAAAATTTGGCGCTCACAATGTTAGCATCACTAAATTTTGTACCACTAAGATCCGCCCACTTTAGATTCACATCTCGCAAGTCAGCCCCACTAAAATTTGCTCCGCTTAAATTTGCTCCGCTTAAGTCTGCCCTGCTGAGATATGTAGACTTGAGACTTGCGTTTCGCAGATCTGCCCTGCGCATATTTGCACCACTTAGATTTGCCTCATTCAAATTAGCACTAACCATTATCGCATTATTCAAGTTCACATTGACAAGTTGTGCTTCAGCAAGGTTTGCTCCACTCAGGTCTGCTCGACTCAAATCTGCCCCACTTAGGTCTGCCCATTTCAAGTACGCTGTTTTTAAATCGACACCGCTAAGAACACACTTGGGACAACTCCCAAACTCTAATAATTTTTTAACTAAATCAATGCCGAATGAGTAGGAAGAGAAACAGACTGTGAGTAGCGTAGAAATAAGAAGTGTCGAAATAAATTTCTTCATAGCCTTTTCCCAAGCTTGCTCTTCGGGGTAATAGTATTTGGAAAGCAACCTGCCATCCCTTTCTATTTTTCCAAAGAAGTGAAAAAAAAAACAATCAAAACATGCTAAAATAAATTATCTCAAATAAAAATTTTACTTTATAGGCTTTAAGTCATGCCAATTACTATTTATCACAATCCAAAATGCTCTAAATCCAGACAAACTTTAGAACTATTAGTCAAACAAGGTATCAAACCCCTTATCAAGGAATATCTTAAAATCCCGCCCACTGCAGATACAATTAAAGAAATTTTAAATAAATTGGGTTATAGACCACGAGATTTGATGCGTAAGAAAGAGGACGCCTACGCCGAGCACAACCTAGACAACCCGGCTCTGTCTGATGATGATTTGGTCGGGTTAATGGTCAAGCACCCTATTCTAATTGAACGCCCAATAGTACTAGCTAACGAAAAAGCTGCTATCGGACGTCCCCCAGAAAAAGTCTTAGAAATTTTTTAATCAAAATTCAAAATCAAAAAAAACTAATCTAATCGGTTTTTACAGGATGCCAAGTTAAAAAAAGAAAAAACAACTACAACTCTAAAGGCAAATATAACCATTTTAAAAATCCAGACCCAACGCTAATTATAGGCAGCATTGAGAAAGCTACTACTTCTCAATCAACACACGGCATGAGAGAAAAAATAAACAAAAAAACCTATACCGAAAGCAACCTCCTCTAAATTCCCTACTTAGTTAGAAGGTGCTCCACCATCATTTTTTTGTTCAGACTTTGAATCAGTCTTATCTTTTCCGTATTTACCGTAGTCGTAATCACAACCGAGTGATACAAACAAAGTCAGGGCAACGATAAAAATCATTAATATTTTCACAGAAAAAACTCCATTGAAATTAATAATATTCTAAATATACATTTAACCCCATCAATCAATCAACAAATATTACACACAGAGAAATCTCTCTTTAAAAAAAAGAATACACCCAACTCTTTAATCGAAAAAATAAAATTTAGATGAAAATAAATTGTGTGCTTCTGGAAAATAATGTAACATGCCTTTTTTCTTCTATATCACCTTAGACACACAACTATCCCCATATTAATAAGAATTCTATCCTGACACTTACAAACAAGGACTCACTGTGATTAAAAAAAATAAAGTTGTAAGCATTGCCTATTGTTTAAAGAACACAAAAGGCGAAGAACTAGATCAAGCTGGCGCAGACAAACCGTTAGAATATCTCCATGGCTGTGGAAACATTGTCCCAGGCTTAGAAAATGCCCTAGATGGGCTAAAAGTTGGAAATAAAAAAGATGTGACCGTAAAACCTGAAGATGGGTACGGAGAAATTTTGACTGACCTTAAAATGGAAGTAGAGCGTCAAGCGTTTCCAACTGACCAGAAAATTGATCCAGGAATGCAGTTTATGGGCGAACTCAAGGACGGGAAGAAACACCCGTTCAACGTAGTCGAAGTAAAGGATGGTAAAGTACGCGTTGATGGCAATCACCCGCTAGCGGGACAAACTCTCCAATTTTCTGTAGAAATTATAAAAATTAGAGACGCTACATCTGAGGAACTAAAGCATGGCCATGCCCATGGTGAAGGCGGTCATCACCATTAATAAGCCTTCAAAACATCTGGTTATTTTCCAGCTAAAGAATACTAAGGTGTTACCTTGAAGATACATTTATTTTTCTCCGAAAATAAATGCGGAACCAATATGCCAAGCGAATGATAAAAAAACTACTACGATACCAAAGAAGACCAATCGTCGATTAATTTTTTCTCGACGCTCATTTTCTTCAGTCTCTAACTGTTTTGAGTCGACCATCTTTCAATATCTCTAAACCAGCAAATCCCCTATTGACCAACAAAACCAAATCAGTAGATAATAAATGAGTAAATTATAAATCAAGTGAGCTTGTTCTCATAAAAAAGTTATGGGTTTTTGGATAAAAATTGCTTTCAAGTTTCTCTGCCTGGCAATCCTTTTTAATTTAATGTTTGTCAATATAGGCTTTACGCAAGCACCCCCCGCTGAAGAAGAAGAGTTCAATGACTTAGGTTTTATCGCCTATGCTAAAGACTATAAAGTAGCTCCTGAATTTGACCATATTATTTTCCGTATCAAGAACCAATCTACACTTACAATCGATAAAATTTACGCTTGGGTGTACCATGTCTCAGAAGACGAAGAAGGGAATCCTCTGGTTTTGAGTTTGGTCAATAACCCGCATAGAGGAGGCGTAATCATAAAGGGTAACCCGCACCGCCCTGGAGATATAGCTGAATGGCGGTTCCCATTATTTAAGGCACTGACTGCAAAAAAAGTTGGAAAGACGTATACCTTGCGCATTTCCCATAAAGGTATCTTCTATACTCAAGTAGAACCTCCCGCCAAACCTCAAAAATAACATTGACAAAAATGATTCAGAACAGTTGTCATCGAAAAATATTTAGTAAAGAACAAAGAAGAGCTTTAGTCTGATGTTTTTGTCAATAAAGAGCGACTTGATATCGACAGTTTATTGCCAGTAACAATAATCGTTTATTCTAAGTGAACAAATGATATCAAGCATGATTCCGAAGCATAAGCTCTTTGGGATGTGGATTCAGGTATACCTGGCCAAGTAAACATTCAATATTGTGTTTTTTTACTTGATAGCAAATTAACGTTACGGGATCAACTAGAGGAAGAAATTCTCTACCATAGTTCTCAATGACTGACAAAATATTCTTTTTTTCTTCTTTTGTGAGAACTTGCTTTAATAACCTTACTATTTGAAGTAACACCACCATATTTTTCTTCGGAGTAGATTTATAGCTCAGTGCTTCCATGAATAATTTACTATAGCGAGAGCAAACCTCTGCCTTTTTTATTTTTTTCGAACTAGCTACCAATTGCTCCATAGCATCGCACTTTTTTCTGCTATGAGACAAAATTAAAAATTTGTGACTTGCATGGAACCTAACTAAAGAGCTAATAGAGAAAGAATTCTTAACCAGAGATTGAAGCCTGTGGAAGCAAAAAATTCTAACAATAAAGTTTTCACGGGTCGCCTGATCGTGCAACCTTCCTTCATCTTCAACAGGGACTAATGGAAAAGCCTTAATAAATGAACTCGCAAACATTCCAGACCCTTGCCTCATCCTGCTACTGCTAAACTCAGAATAAATTGGAACTTTTCCTATTCCACATGAAGGCGAATCACTCTTAAACACATAACCACAAATACTTTCCTTTCTAAGTTCACTGATTCTACCTTTCTTGTAACGAGTCATCTTTTTTGTCCAGTCAGTCCGACTCCCCTTACTTATCATTTTCTGTTTTTCCAAGGTTCCATAAAGAGAAACAGTTTCTCTAGGAACACTCATTCCAGCATCAACCTCAGGGCAAATAGACACACAATCAAAACAAGAACCCAAGACCTCTAGAACATACCGGTCTTGCTTGTGGTCTCCATTCCATCGCACTTTCTCCCCTAACAGGCAACTACTCACACCGATTTTAATTTTTTCTTCTAATAACCCCATTAACTCCCCTTGCTTAACCAAGCGGTTTAAACGTATTGAATAGTTTTAGCATAAGCCAAATATAATAATTTTATTTGTTTAGCCTTCCACCATTTACACATTTACCCAAGATAAAACCGGTGTCTTTAAACCAAAGTTTATTTATCTCTTAAACTAAACGACGATCAAAGTTTTGCTGTAAATTTAAGCATCCAACATATATTGCGATCTATATTTAAGCGTTATTGCTTCTCATTAAAGTTTAATCGTGGCTAAGTTTATTGTTTTATTGAGTTTATTGTTATTTTTTAAGTTGGCATAAAAATTGAAAGTAACTTCTGTAAAGGTGATTGGGTTTTCTAAATATTAAGAAAAGGTCATGGCGCATGAAAGAAAAATTAGTCTTGGTTGGAAATGGCATGGCGGGTATTCGCACACTAGAAGAGTTGATTAATATTGCTCCTGACTTATACGATATCACCGTATTTGGAAATGAACCCTGCGGAAACTATAACCGAATTCTATTATCCCCCGTGTTGGCAGGAGAAAAAAATATTGAAGACATTATGCTAAATGAAAAGTCCTGGTATGAAGAAAACGGCATAAAACTTTATACAGATAAGATGGTAGTTAAGGTTGATCGCCGCAACCGCGAGGTGGTTTCGGAAGACGGCACTACGGAAAAGTACGACCGACTGCTACTTGCCACGGGTTCGGACCCAATTATTCTCCCTATCCCAGGAAATGACCTCAAGGGCGTAGTTAGTTTTCGCAACATTCGTGATGTGCATACGATGCTTGAGATCTCTGCAACACACAAACAAGCCTTAGTAATCGGAGGCGGTCTTCTGGGTCTGGAAGCAGCCAACGCCCTTAAACAACAAGGGATGTACGTTACCGTCGTCCACCTTGTCGATTCTCTGATGGAACGGCAGCTCGATTCAGAGGCTGCAGACATGTTAAAGCGTGACCTCGAAAAACGCGGCATTCAGTTTTTAATGGAAACCTCGACTGAGGCTATTCTTGGGGAAGAAAAAGTAAGGGGAGTACGCTTCAAAGGAGGATTGGAAATCGCAGCGGATCTAGTTGTTATGGCTGTGGGGATTCGCCCTAATATTAGTTTGGCTAAAGATGCCAACATTTACTGCGAACGCGGGATAGTGGTCAACGATACTATGCAATCCTACGACGGAAGAATATATGCCGTTGGCGAATGTGTTCAGCATAAAGGCCAAGTTTATGGATTGGTGGCTCCTCTGTTCAATCAAGCTAAGGTATGCGCTAACCAATTAGCCCAGTTGGGTCATACCTATTATAAAGGATCCGTCACATTTGCTAAGTTGAAGGTTACAGGCATTGACTTATTTTCAACGGGAGATTTTATTGGCGATAAAACAACAGAGAGCATCGTCATGAAAGACATTGCAAAAGGAGTTTATAAAAAAATTATATTGAAAAAAAATCGTATTCTTGGGGCCGTCATGTTTGGAGATACAACAAATGGCTCCTGGTACTATGAACTATTGAGAGACCAAACTGATATCAGCCACATGCGTGACCAACTGCTTTATGGGCAATCCCATTTGGGTGATGCCGGGCGTGGTGGAGCCAAGTCAGTGGCAGAAATGGAAGACAGTTCAGAAGTATGCGGCTGTAACGGTGTGCGTAAGGGAGACATAGTAAAAGCAATCACCTCTAAGGGATTGTTCACCTTGGACGAAGTTCGCTGCGACACCAAAGCCTCCGCTTCCTGCGGATCTTGCACGGGTCTTGTCGAACAGATTCTTGCCTTTACGTTAGGTGGTGATTACTCAGAATCTCCGAAAGTAAAACCTCTTTGCAAGTGCACCGACTACACCCACGATGAAATTCGACAAACTATAAAAAACAAAAAAATTCTTAGCATCCATGCTGTCATGGATTACTTGGAATACAACACACCGGATGGATGCCATGTTTGCCGACCAGCCATAAACTACTACTTGCTCTGTGCATCGCCTGGAGAGGTGCTAGATGATCCGCGGTCCCGGTTTGTTAACGAACGTGTACACGCCAATATTCAGCAAGATGGAACCTATTCTGTGATTCCGCGTATTTGGGGTGGCGTAGCAACAGCTGGAGAGTTGCGAGCTATCGCAAGCGTTGCAGAAAAGTTTTCGGTCTCTACGATCAAAATTACTGGTGGGCAACGCATTGGACTCTACGGAATTAAAAAAGAAGATCTTCCCCGGGTTTGGGAAGAGTTGAACAAAGCAGGTCTCGTTTCGGGTTATGCCTATGGCAAATCCTTACGCACGGTTAAAACCTGCGTGGGTAAGGAATGGTGTCGCTTTGGCACCCAACTGGCCATCAAGATGGGAATTCGGTTGGAAAAACTGATTTGGGGTTCTTGGATGCCTCACAAATTTAAAATGGCCGTGTCTGGTTGCCCACGTAACTGCGCTGAGGCTACCATTAAGGACCTTGGCATTGTTGCAGTAGATTCTGGATGGGAGCTACACGTCGGAGGAAATGCTGGTATTAAGGTTCGCGCCACTGACCTCCTCTGCAAAGTAGATACGGAAGACGAAGTACTTGAGTACGGCTGCGCTTACATTCAGCTATACCGTGAGGAAGCTAATTATGGAGAACGAACTGCTCCTTGGATGGAGCGAACAGGTTTTTCTTATGTAAAACAGTCAGTGGTAGAGAACGCAGAAAACCGTAAGGCCCTGTTTGAACGTTTCAAAGAATCACAGAAACATTCTCAGGGAGATCCATGGGCTAAGCGCACCGGCAGTGATGGAATCGAACAACACGAATTCGTTCTGGTGGAAGGGAGCGCATCACATGGATGACTGGATAAAGGTATGTAACTTAGAAGATATTCCGCCATTGGGAACAAGGGTGGTTCGTAATGATGGCAATGATATTGCGTTGTTCCGTACTAATCAGAATGAGGTATTCGCACTGCGCGATCGCTGTCCTCATAAGAAGGGGCCTCTTTCGCAAGGCATCGTACACGGCAAGCGAGTCACCTGCCCCTTGCATAACTTCGTCATAGATCTAACTGATGGTAAGGCAATTGCCCCAGATGAGGGTTGTACAGCCGTTTATCCGGTTAAGGTTGAAGGAAGTAGCATCCTGATTATTTTTCAAGAACGCACTAATCCAGAATAATAAAAATTATTTAAATATTTTTATGAGTATTTTTAAAAGGAGTGTTTGTCATGTTTAAAAGTGAAATGCAAAAAATAGCAGACTCCTCCGTGAAGAAGGTTGAGTTCATGAAAAAGTCCCCTTTAGGCTACCTTCTCTTGTCTGCACTAGCCGGAATCTATCTCGGGTTTGGCATAACTTTGATTTTTTCAATTGGTGGCCCGATTGCTGCTGCAGGTGGAGGAGGATATTTAAAACTAGTCATGGGCGCCTCTTTTGGTGTTGCGCTAAGCCTGGTCATATTTGCTGGGTCAGAATTGTTTACTGGAAATAATATGATTTTTGCGATTAGCCGGCTAGCAAAGCGAGTGGGCATAGGACCCATTATCATGTTGTTCACCATGTGTTTTATAGGCAATTTAATCGGTTCGATATTTCTCGGTTGGTTGGTCGTCGAAGGTGGCAGTTTAACCGAAGCTGCACAAGTTTTAGTTCTTAAAGCCGCAGGAATGAAAATGTCTCTTAGTGCAAAGGAAGCTTTTCTAAGAGGAATATTATGCAATTGGCTGGTTTGTTTAGCGGTATGGATTTCTTTGCGTACACAGAGCGAAACCGCCAAACTGATCATGATTTTCTGGTGCCTGTTTGCTTTCATTGGCAGTGGATTCGAACACAGTATCGCGAACCAAAGCCTTTTGGGTATGGCGATGTTTCTGCCACATGGCGTAGAAATTTCCCTTTCAGGGTTCATCCATAACCAGATATTTGTCACACTTGGTAATTTGGTGGGAGGAGGTGCTTTTGTGGGCATGGTGTACTGGTTAGCCACACCAAGTTTAAGAATAGAGGCAGGAGCCACGCTGGAGGGCAAAGCAATGACGGATGTAAAAAATAATTGAGGTGTCAGTCATTGAGGGATATTTCGATGATTTAACTTGGGGAAGATAAGTTTTGGAAGGTCCCGCATGGTTTTTCCCTTGCTAATTACCCAAGGAGAAAAAGCTTAAAGAAGAGGCCCGAAGTTTATTTATTGCTCAAATAAAGTGCAATTTATTTTTATAAAAAAATATTTTTTTGAAAGTTAAATTATTTACTTCGAATAAATTCTTATAAATCAATAGGTTTTAATAAAGAAATGTGAAGATGCTCTGTTCGGCACAATTTTTGGATATGGAAGACTATTGAGAACAGTATTCAGAGCGTTTTTCAACATGAGGTCCACCAGTTAGGTATTTCTAATCTTGTTTTGAACAAACCATTTAATAGGGAAGTAAGTTATGAAAAAAGTAGAAGCCATCATCAAACCATTCAAACTGGACGAAGTTAAGGACAAGCTAAATGAGCTAGGGATCCAGGGAATTACAGTGACCGAAGTCAAGGGATTTGGACGCCAAAAAGGTCATACGGAACTATATCGTGGTGCCGAATATGTCGTTGATTTCCTCCCAAAAATTAAAATGGAAATTGTCATCGCCGATGACCGACTGGAAGAAGTGGTAAACGCAATCACTAAGGCCGCACAGACTGGACGAATTGGTGACGGGAAAATCTTTATTAGCAACCTTGAAGATACTATCCGAATTCGCACGGCTGAACGAGGTGAGGACGCTATTTAATTATTTGGATACGTACATTTTCTAAGTTTCTGCAAAAACGCGGAGGCACCATAAATATAATTTAACAATTCAATCTTCTTTAGGAGTTGGGTCCATGCAAATCAACTTTCCAGACGACCAATCTAAGTCTAAACATATATGGAGGGTGGTAGGCCTCCTGTTTTTTCTATTAGCCTTACTGCCTTCTCCGGCAATGGCCGAAGAAGTACCCACTCTAAACTCAGGGGACACCGCCTGGATGTTAACAGCAACCGCTTTGGTTTTATTTATGACCATTCCCGGTCTGTCGCTATTCTATGCGGGCATGGTGCGAAGCAAAAATGTTCTGTCAGTACTAATGCAATGTTTTGCTATCACATCGCTGATGACCGTATTATGGGTTCTTTATGCCTACAGCATTGCATTTGGTGGTGATGGTCCTTTTTGGGGTGGTCTAAGTAAAGTATTTCTTAAAGGGGTTGGTGTCGACTCACTCAGCGGATCCATTCCAGAAACTGTTTTCATGACATTCCAGATGACATTTGCCGTGATCACACCGGCCTTGATAGTAGGAGCTTTCGCTGAGCGTATGAAGTTCTCGGCTATGCTCATCTTCATGACAATCTGGGTGACAGTCGTATACGCACCGATCTGTCATTGGGTATGGGGAAGTGGTGGTTGGCTCGGCAATAAAGGTATTCTCGATTTTGCTGGGGGCACAGTTGTCCATATCAATGCCGGTATGGCTGGTTTGGTGGCTGCAATCATTCTTGGCAAACGCAAAGGGTATCCGACCACACACATGCCACCACACAACCTCGGTTATACTCTGATGGGTGCTTCCATGTTGTGGGTTGGTTGGTTTGGGTTTAACGCTGGTAGTGAATTGGCAGCTGATGGAGTTGCCGGAATGGCAATGGCTGTAACTCAAATCGCTACAGCCGCGGCAGCCCTTGGCTGGATGTTCATCGAATGGGCAAAACATGGGAAACCCAGTGTTCTTGGAATTGCCTCCGGTGCGGTTGCAGGTTTGGTAGCCATAACCCCGGCTTCCGGTGCTGTAGGCCCTATGGGTGCCTTAGCGATTGGATTTGCCTCAGGGGCTGGCTGCTTCTTCGCATCCACGGTGATTAAACACGCTTTGGGTTATGACGACTCGTTAGATGTATTCGGTATTCATGCCGTGGGCGGTATCATTGGTGCAATTTTAACTGGTGTATTCTGTGCCGAAAGCCTTGGTGGCGCTGGCTTTGGTGGCGACATCACGAGTATCAGCGGGCAAGTCTCAGTGCAGTTCATCGGTGTCGCCGCAACCTTGATCTATACCGGAGTCGTAAGTGCTATCATTTTAAAAGTTCTCGATGGGGTTATGGGCATACGCGTTTCGGAAGACGAAGAGACCGAAGGCTTGGATCTCTCTCTCCATAACGAGCGCGGTTATATCATCTCTAACTAAGCTTTTAGGTAGATATGGATATAAACAAGATCATTAATTCATAAAAGTGCAGGAGGTAATTAGAATGACGCCCAAAGAGGTATTGGATTTAGCGAAGAAAAATGAAGTTAAAATTGTGGATATTAAGTTCACGGATTTGCTGGGTACCTGGCAGCATTTTTCTGTACCCACAAGCGAACTTGAGGAAAGTTTATTTGAAGACGGCCTTGGGTTTGATGGTTCGAGTGTTAGAGGATGGCAGGCAATCAATAACAGTGACATGATCGTAATACCGGATCCTACAACCGCGATGATGGATCCTTTTATGCATGTTCCTACACTAAGCTTGATATGCAATATTTCTGATCCCATCACCAAGGAAAAATATTCAAGGGATCCTAGGAATGTTGCTCAAAAAGCGGAGGCCTACCTCAAGTCAACAGGACTTGGGGACACGGGATATTTCGGACCGGAAGCCGAGTTTTTTATTTTCGATGATGTGAGATATCAAAATGATTCCAATCAGGCTTTTTATGCGGTGGATTCCGAGGAGGGAATATGGAATTCCGGGAATTCTGGCAGAGATGAAGAGCCAAATCTGGGTTATAAACCTCGCCATAAAGAAGGCTATTTCCCCACATCTCCAACTGATAGCTTGCAGGATATTCGTAGTGAGATGCTGCTTACCATGGAAGAAGTTGGGATTGAAATGGAATGTCACCACCATGAAGTAGCCACCGCTGGGCAATGTGAAATTGATATGCGTTTTGCACCCTTGGTAAAATGTGCAGACAACTTAATGTGGTACAAGTACATCGTTAAAAATATAGCTAAGCGTCACGGTAAGACCGCGACATTTATGCCGAAGCCTTTATTTGGTGATAACGGAACCGGAATGCATGTGCACCAGAGTATCTGGAAAGGTGGTAAACCCCTTTTTGCCGGGGACGGCTACTCAGGTTTTAGTGAAATGGGGTTGCATTATATCGGCGGAATATTGAAACATGCCCGAGCAATTTGTGCTTTTACAGGACCCACTACCAATTCATATAAAAGATTGGTTCCAGGTTTCGAGGCGCCTGTCAATCTTGCTTATTCAAGTCGTAATCGAAGTGCTGCCGTTCGAATTCCCATGTATTCCCAGAGCCCCAAAGCAAAAAGAATGGAAGCCCGTTTTCCTGATCCTTCTGCAAACGGATACTTGGCTTTTGCTGTTATGCTCATGGCTGGATTGGATGGTATTGAAAACAAAATTGATCCTGGTGAACCGATGGATAAGGATATATACGCAATGGGTAAAGAGGAACTTGCTAATATTCCTACTCTACCAGGTTCACTGGATGAAGCGTTGGAGGCACTTGAGTCAGATCACGATTTTATGCTCAAAGGAGATGTCTTCACTCAGGACCTTATTGATACATGGATTGATTACAAGCGTGAGAATGAAGTAGACCAATTACGGTTACGTCCACACCCTTATGAACTTTACATGTATTACGATGTTTAAATCTTTTAATCCAAAAATTCACATTGAAAACATTTATCGAGGTATGCCACTATACCTCCGGTATTATTGGACCACCGCTCAAGCGACGCCGCAGAAATCATTTGCACTGCAATTTTAAGAGGAGATAGTGATGATGTTAGTAAACCGTTTTTTAAAAAGCGTTCTTAGTCTTGCTGTTATAAGTGGGCTTTTGATTGGTGGATCCACAACAGTGAATGCCGATGAGGGCCTAGGTAGTTTTTCGGCAAATGTGGGTATCTTTAGTGAATACAGTTTTCGTGGAATCGACCAGAGCGGTGAAGAAGCAGCTATACAGGGTGGCTTTGATTGGGCTCATAATTCAGGGTTTTATCTTGGCACCTGGGGTTCTAATGTTGATTTTAATGATGATGAATCAGTCTCTGAGTTTGACTTTTATGGTGGGTTTTCAAAGGAACTTTCTAACGGTGTCAGTATAGACCTTTCTTTGATCGGTTATACCTATCCCGGTGCTTATGATAGTTCAAACTATGATTTCATGGAATATGCCATTGGTTTAGGAAAATCCATAGGACCTGTAGCTCTTTCCTTCGCAGTTAATTACTCAGACGAGTTCTTTGGTGAATCAGGAGATGCGACTTATGTACAGGGGGGATTGGATTACGAGTTGCCTCAAGGAGTGACCCTAAGTGCACACGTGGGGCATCAGTCGATAGACTTGGAAACAGTCTATGGTGCCCCTGATTACGTTGATTACAGCGTGGGCGGATCCTACACTTTAAAGAGTTTTGATCTGAGCGTGACATACGTTGATACAGATGTTGATGACAATTGGAACTCAACAGATCAGTCAGGAAAAGAAGGTAGAGCAATATTTGGCGTATCAAGAAGTTTCTAAAACCTAAAACAGATTTGAGTAACGTTATAAATATTTACTGTTTATAAAAACACCCTCTGGCTATCTTTCCAGAGGGTGTTTTTGCTTAAAAAAGCACGGCAACAACCCTCACCCGTGACCAGATAATTCCACCAGTCAACCCCTTCCTTCTTATACTTTTTTTATACTAAAATTTGCCATATCATTAGATTTGTAGTTAAATTTGCCACGATATTTAATTGTTATGAACTTCTCAAAAGTAAGAGGTCTTTCATTACCGTTAATAAATAATTTTAAATTTGATCGCTGGCACTTTTTTCAACTAATTATAATTTAAAAAGAGAATAGATAATATTGAAACAACTCTATTAAAAATTAAGTAGTTTTTTTTACTCTCGCTCGAGAAGGGACCTATCATTATGAAGAAAATAGAAGCCATCATTAAACCATTTAAACTGGATGAGGTTAAAGACAAGCTGCACGATTTAGGGATACAGGGAATCACGGTGACCGAAGTAAAAGGATTTGGTCGTCAAAAGGGCCACACCGAGCTCTACCGCGGTGCCGAATATGTCGTTGATTTCCTCCCTAAAATTAAAATGGAAATTGTTATCGCCGACTCTCAGGTAGAAGATGTCGTTAATGGCATAGTTAAAGCTGCGCAAACTGGACGAATCGGTGATGGGAAAATCTTTATCACTAATATTGAAGAGGTTGTCCGCATTCGTACGGGTGAGAGGGGTGAGGATGCTGTTTAGCGACCATCCTAATAAATAAGACTATATCAATATTTTTTTAGCGCATTAAGTATTCAGTTATAAAATTTTCTCTTTAAGTGTTGAGGGTGAAAATGGAGGTCACGCGAAAGAAACCCATTCCTTATAAGGTATTGGGAGCTCTATAACCTGAGATTTTAATCTCTTTCGTAAAATTTTCATTCCATTCACAAAGAGTAACATTAACTATTAGTTCATAGAGGGGGAAACCATGAAACAAGATATTGTCTCGCTAACAAGCAGTGGAGATGTTCTTTTCATGATGCTAGGAGCAGTCATGGTTTTTGCCATGCATGGTGGATTCGCATTTTTAGAAGTAGGCACTGTTCGGAAGAAAAACCAGGTAAATGCATTGGTTAAAATCCTTGTAGATTTTTCTATTTCTACCCTAGTATATTTTTTGATTGGTTACGCCCTTGCCTATGGAATGTATTTTTTTCAACCTGCCAAAATACTCATAGGCGACAATCAGGGCTATGAACTGGTTCATTTTTTCTTTTTACTGACTTTTGCTGCCGCGATTCCAGCTATTATTTCCGGAGGAATTGCAGAGCGCTCAAAGTTCTGGACCCAGGCATTGGCCGCTGCAATTTTTGTGGCAATCGTATACCCCCTGTTTGAAGGCATGGTATGGGGACAAATTACTTTTCTAGGGCAGGATGATTCCTGGCTTGCTGGAATAACGGGTGGAGTACCCTTCCATGATTATGCCGGTTCAGTAGTCGTACACTCGATGGGAGGTTGGATCGCTCTCGCTGGCGTGTATATTCTGGGCCCTCGATTAGGACGCTGGGATTCGCAGGGAAGAAGTCGACCCATCCCTATCAGTAATGTACCCTTTCTTGCACTTGGGAGCTGGATGCTTTGTGTCGGCTGGTTTGGATTCAACGTAATGTCAGCTGCCACTATGAGCGGCATTTCAGGGTTGGTTGCTGTTAACTCACTCATGGCGATGATCGGGGGCGTTCTCGTTGCATTATGGGTTTCCAAAAATGACCCCGGTTTTATTCACAATGGAGCCTTGGCCGGATTAGTCGCCATTTGCGCTGGATCAGATAAAGTTCATCCGTTAGGTGCACTCATCATCGGAGGACTCGCTGGTGTGATATTTGTTAAAGGTTTTACCTGGGAGCAGGAAAAGCTAAAAATAGATGATGTCCTTGGCGTATGGCCACTGCACGGAATTTGTGGTTCGTGGGGTGGAATTGCGTGCGGTATTTTCGGGCAAGAATCCTTAGGCGGCATGGGCGGGGTCAGCATCCTAGGTCAGACAATTGGAACGGTTGCTGCCATTGTTATAGCTCTCGTCTCAGGATTTATCGTATATAAAACGCTAGATGCCCTATTTGGAATTCGATTAGAAGCCGATGAGGAAATGAAGGGGTCTGATCTCACAATTCATAAATTGGAGTCATCCCCTGAAGATGCCACTTCTCGATTTGGCTAGCTTTAGGGAGAGTTTTATATGGTGAAGTTCAAACAGTTTATGTTTTTTATAGCGTTTTTCTGGTCATTCGGACTGTTGTCATTGGTACAAGCAGGTGTCACACAAATTGATACATATAAAAAAGCTATTGAAAAAAACCCAAAAGACTTCTTAGCCCACTTGGAGTTGGGAAGAGCCTATCAAAAGTTGGGTCTTTATGAGAACGCTATAGCTGAATATAAGGAAGCAATCCGGTGGGAACCTATCTACTCTGCAGCATATCAAGGATTAGGCGGCAGTTATGGTGAAATGCGTCAGTATGATAAAGCTTTGGAAGCCTATCAAAAAGCAGTTGACCTGGATGCGAACTATGCTGAAGCTCAGTACGGCTTGGGGTGGTCTTTGTATCATCTGGAACGGTTTGATGATGCGATCGAGCCTCTACTTGATGCCATCAATCTAAAACCTGATCTTGGCGCATCATATTTCACTCTAGGCCAAACATATGCAACTCTAGGATACCCTGAAAAAGCAATTGACGAGTTCAAGGAAACATTACGGCTCATCCCAAATTATCCAGAAGCCTATATAGAACTTGGCAATTCTTACCTGAAAAACAGAGACTATGATTTGGCAGTAGGCGCTTACCAAGAAGCCATTGAACTCAATCCAGGTTTTTTTGAGGCTTTCACTGCCATCGGGATTGCACATATTAAAGCCCACCGCGATAAACAGGCAATCGAACCTTTAAAAAATGCTCTTAAAATAAACCCTGATGATGACGTGTCATACCTTAATCTAGGGACTGCCTATAAAAATCTAGAAGAACATGAAGGAGCAATTGATGCTTATTTAGAGTTGGTTCGCATCCGATTCGCCGACCCTAAAGCCTACCTTTTACTCGCGTCTGAGTATTTTGCGTCTGATCTTTACGACGAGGCCATACACTATTTCAAAGAAGCTATTCGTTTGGATCCTGATTACATTGACGCCCATTTCCAACTGAGTCAGGTATACGTTGCAACCGGTGAATTAGAGAAATCTCTCAAAGAATTTGAGCTAGTAGTTCAAATCGAACCCATCCACCTGGAAGGGCACTTTAGAAAAGGCGATATTTATCAGCGCCTTGATAACCACAAAGCTGCCGCAGTATCATTTGAAAAAGCTCTTAGTCTTGACCCGGGTCATGTTTTGGCTAACTACCAACTTGGGCTAGCATACTCCCAAATGGGCCGTTACGAAGACGCATTGGTAAAATATAAACGAGCGATTGAGGCTGACCCAAATTTTTCAAAAGCATATTATAAGGTAGGCTTTACTTTTGTTTTCCTAAAACAATACAAAAAAGCAATCAAGCCACTAAAGAAAGCTATTTCCTTAAACCCAAAATTCCCAATGTCCTACTATCAGTTGGGAATTGCCTATAACCAACTCAATCAGTATCAAAAAGCCATAGAAACACTAGAACAGGTTGTAAGAGTTAACAAACTATATGCCAAGGGCCATCTGGCGTTAGGCCTAGCGCACTCCAAACTTAAACAGTATGATCAAACCATAGTTCATCTGCAAAAAGCACTTGATTTAGATCCCCGCTTGACGGAGGCCTATTACCCACTCGGGTTAAGTCTTATAAAAGCCGGACGGTTTGAAGAGGCATCTATTCTATTAGGCCAAACAACAGTCGATAACCCGGACTATCCTGGTGTCCAAAACCAACTCGGTCTAGGTTTATGGAAATTAAAAAAATATACTGAGTCTATTAA
>Ga0209044_1000907_pt1 | contig 20698 bp, 22 predicted proteins | sample SaaInlV_130m_DNA_FD_184655 | JGI IMG/M metagenome (GOLD analysis project Ga0209044, IMG submission 184655) | Marine microbial communities from expanding oxygen minimum zones in the Saanich Inlet - SI037_S4LV_130m_DNA (SPAdes) (version 2) | ecosystem: Environmental > Aquatic > Marine > Intertidal... | reverse complement strand
CTTCTCTTCCGGAACTTCAAGTATTAACTCAATATAAAGAATACCATCAATTAGATTAGCTCTAGATACAACAGTATATTCAGAAAGTTTAAATTCCTTACGAAACTTGCGGGATGAGATACCCTTATGGATATATTCAATATTCCTTTTAGTTTCGTCAGAGTTACCAGTAATACATAGAGTAGAATCTTTTACTTCAATATCAAGCATAGGGAGAGAGAATCCAGCAACAGCAAGTTCAACTATTGTTTTGTCCTCAGACACTTTAGTGATATTATATGGGGGATATCCCGAATCAGACTGTTGACCTAAACGTTCAAGATCATTGAACATCTCATCAAAACCAATATATCTGGGGGATCTTGGAAAAGTAAAATTTTGCATAGTTTTGCCTCCTTAGAGCACATTGTTATATTCCCTGACAATCAGGCGAATATTTAATTACCAATATAGAACATTAACCTTTTAGTGTCTAACGTTACCTATATTGTACTTGGGTGATAGAGTCCATTTCTTCTTTTCAGAAAAAGGTATAATCTTTATCTGTTTAAGAGGAGCTCTATCTTGTGAAAGGGATTCATCTAGTATAGTAACTAAACCCCAATCTGATAACAATGTAGAAATAGTATTCCTACGTTGTACATCATTCTCTAGTAGATTATTTGGTTTGCCATCAAGAATGAATAATTCTTTAAAATGCACAATAAAATATCTACCTTGTTTATGTAGTATATGACAAGACTGGCTTAGTATATTACCCTTGCTTGGGTTAGATGGTATACCAATTCTTGTAAGTGTTTCTTTGACTTTTAAGAAGTCGTCTGGTTCGTTTAGACGAACTTCCAGCATAATATCTGGTGTCCATTCCACGATTTCATTATTTTCTAATTCCACCTTTGCTCACCGTTTCCTTTATTCTTATAATTTCATTATCACCTAACAGGGGCAGTACTGCTTTTGCTTTCTCTTCGGAATATATATAGTATTCCATTACTGCAGTTATTGTTTCTGTATTATCAGGTTTAGCCCATTTAGAAAATCGTTTACTCTTTCTAATTGTATTTATAAGGAAATCATATTGTAAACGAGAGTCAATATGATGGTGGATATTCATTTCATTTGCTAAGAGAACTGTATCTTCAAAGTAAGATAATGACCTATTAATAATAAAAGGTTCATATATAGCTTCAGTTACATCATCCACCATAAGGTTTTTCTTAGTAAAGTTGATTGAACTTACATAGTCAAAGAGTTTCATTTGAACTCAACCGTACTCATTACCTCAGTAAGACAGGCTACCATATTCAATTCTTTATCTGCAACCCAAGCATCTTTAAATTGATACTCTGCTAAGATAAGAATAGCAGCTGGTATAGTTTCTGGTCTAATATACTCAGACATTGTATTATACAACTTACGAATAATTACAGGTGTGTCTTGATCAATATTATTAACAACCCACTTACGCATTTGTGAGAAGTCTTTTGCTTTAAGATACTTCATTAGATCTGAAATATCTACATCACCAACTTCAGTTAAGATACCAGCATCAATTGTATTAGATCCAGAGATAGCATACTTTTGTAGCTCATTTAAGGTTCTACGGAAATCAGGGAAGAACTTTTGTGTTACAGAAATCAAAGCCTTCTCATCATATGTTACTGATTCATCAGCTAAGATACTTTTAATTCTATTAAAGAATTGAGATGCAATTGCTGGTTTCTGGCTCTTAGGAATAGTAAAGTCAATGTTAGAACATCGAGAGTGAATAGGCTCGATTAATCTATTTTTAAAATTACACGTTAAGATAAACCTACAGTTTTCTGAGTACTTTTCTATAAAGTTACGAAGTGCAGGTTGTACAGAGTGCAGATTAAGATAATCGGCCTCATCAAGGATAACAACTTTATGACCACCACTTAATGAAACAGAAGATGCAAATTGTTTAATCTTGCCACGAAGTGTTTCAATATTACGTTCATCAGATCCATTAATTACAATGTAATCAAGACACATTTCTTCACAAAGTGCTTTAGCAACTGTAGTTTTACCAACACCAGCAGAACCAGAGAACAACATATTAGGAAGTTCACCAGACTCAACGATGTTGGTAAATACAGATTTTAAAGATTCAGGTAGAATTGTATTAAAAACTATCTGTGGTCTGTATTTCTCACACCACAGAAATTCATTATCATTACTCATTATATATTCACCAATTGTTTAATTATATACTATTATACACTATCACTGCAACAATGTCAAGCGTTATTCTTTAATTATTGCAGCGATAATATCTTCAAATTCTTCTACCTTTTCGGTTCTATTAGGCCAGTAAATGTAATCCTTGTCTGGATTTGCTTTCAAATTAGACAATAAAGGAAGTATTGCATTATACAAATTGTTTAATCTCTCGTCAGATTCATGTAGACGTTCAGATTGTATTTTAACTACTTCTTCTTTAGATGATTTAAGAGCCTTTACAGCTTCTAACTCATCCTCATCAACCGCCGTAAAACCGAAATCAAACATGATTACGGAGCGTCCGTAGTTGTTTCAGGTTCAGAACCTTCTCCTGGAGTCTCTTCCTGTTTAGGTGCATTAGCATCAATAAACTGTGCTAATCTTCCCCGAAGGCGACCAACTTCTTCTAATTCAGGTCCTTTAAAAGCCCCTCTCTCAGAACATACATCAATGATCTTAATTGCTCCGGCAAGCTCATTCAAACCTAACTGAACTCCCTCTTCTTGTGGTGCCTCTTCTTCTTGTGTTGTTACTAAACTTTCTTCAGCCATTTTTATTTCCTATTTGTTAAATGTAGATGATTTCTCTAGAGCGACCCAATATTTAGACTCAGAATTCTTAATAGCGAATTCGCCTATTAATTGTGATGAAATCCTAATCCGCAGGTCACCTGAGATGAATTTAAAATTAGAGATTTGAAATACAAATCTAAAATCCTTTTCTGGACATTTACTTGGACTAACTCTAATTGAATACGAGTTAGACGTTTTATCTTCAATATCTCTGACAGATAAAACTAATTCCCCATTATCTGGTGTAACAACAAGTGTATCCGCTCGAAACGTAGATGAAGCACGTTTTATATTATTTAAATCCGACTCCCCTAGTTCAAATTCTACTTCACACTCAGGCATATCAATGTCTTTAGAGGGTGAAACAAGAATCTTAGGGTCAGAAAAGAAATATTTAATAGAGCATGTCTTATCTTCGCTTCTAATAATGACCGATTTGTTTTCTGATTCATATAAGAATTCAGGCTGATCGATCATATCAATGGCATTTAAGAACTCATTAAGATCATAAATACCAAAGTCTGATGGGAATACAGTATCTACTGTAGAGAATGCCATTATATTCTTAGCACCTGATACAGTTTTTAATATATTCCCCTGCTCAATCACAATGTTAGGGTTGATTGAAGCATAATTCGTTAATACATTCAAAGTGTTTTCAGTTAATTTCATTACAAATCCTCATAATTATTGTTTGTCCTATTATATATATACCCTTGTATTATACACTATTTATAGTGAAATGTCAAGTATTTTTGAAAAATTCCTATGTTTCTGGAACTCCATTTTATGTCTAAACTTGTTCTCTAGTATCTCCCCTTTATGTGATATAACAAACAAATTACAATCTGACATTGTAATCAAAATCTTAATAAGGTTTTCAATACCATCCGGATCTAAAGATGAGTCAAATGTCTCATCCAATATTAATAGATTAGTGGACATTGAATTCTTTACTCTAGCTACTTCTCTCCATGTAAACAATATAGCAAGATCTATCTTCATCTTCTCACCTTCTGAGAATGAATCGTACGAAAAGATATCTCTATGTCTCGATTTAATAGTCTCAGAAAATGAATCATCTAGGTAAAATGATATATAGAAATCCATTATCTGAAGGTATTGATTAATCAGTTGATTAATCATAGGAAGATATTGTCTAATAATCTGTGTCTTAATACCAGTATCTTTTAATATCTCATATATCACTGAGTTATAGTTGTTCTTCTCTCCTAATTCCACACGATCCGTCATGCAGGCCTGTAAAGATTTAGTTAATCTATTCAATTCACCATTGGCCGACGCTAAAGATACATCATTATCTAGAGTTTCTGCATTCTGGAGTTCAAATATAGAGGACAACAGGTTTTCCTTTGATGTCCTATAAGAATCTAAAACTCCATTATTAAGTGTTACTTTCGCATGCTTATCGTGTAATTCCTTTAACTTAGACTCTATTATAATATATTTGTCATTAGAGTCCATAAGAGCTATCTTACATTCAGTTAATCCTTCTTTAAGATTCTTTTCCTTTTCTCTAGTAAGTTGAAGCTGTGATTGTTTAAATGCATTATCTATATCTTGCTTACATATAGGACAGTCATCATTTTCCTCATAGAACTTGGACTCCTTAACAACACGTTTAATGCCGGATTGGATACCTACATCATACTTACGGAGTTCATCATTCTTCTCACCCTCTAAACTCAATTGTCTAGATATATCTTTAATATCACTATCCAATCCCTTAGTTAGAGTGATATTCTCTTTTTCTAAGTTAGAGATTTTAAGATTTATAGATTCTATCTCATTCCGTTTCTTGTGTATATGTGATTCTGTTAAGACTTGAATTTCTCTAATATGCTTCTTTTGCATATTAATTGAATTTGTCTTTATACTTATAGAAGAATCAACATCTCTTAATTCTTCCTTAATTTTAGATATATCAGCTTTAAGTAAATTATTCATTACACCAAATACTTGTATATCTAGAACATCTTCTATTACTTCACGTCTATGCGCAGAGTTAAGTTGCATAAAAGGTACAAATGAGGACGCACCTAGTACAACAATTTGATGAAATGACTTATGGTTAAGTTTAAGAATATTCTGTTCAAGGTATGTCTGGTAATCTCTAACAGTAGAAGATTGGTTAACCATTACATCATCAATATATATCTCAAACTTGTTAGGCTTTAAACCTCTTATAATCTTGTATTTAGTTAAGCCTATTGTAAAATCAACAGAAACTTCACAATCCTTTTGGTTAATAGCATTAACTAACTGAGCTTTCTTAATAGATCTATGAGGTTTACCAAATAGTGCAAATGAGAGAGCATCTATCATTGTAGATTTTCCTGACCCATTATGACCTACTACTAATGTAGATGGTGACTTGTCAAGATGTATTTTAGTTGGATTATTCCCTGTAGATAGGAAATTCCGCCAGTTAAGTGTGTGAAATGTTATCATATTATTGAATCTCCATAGATTGGGCATTTCTATAAAGATTTTGTACTACATTCTTTACTCTTTCTTTATCAAGCTGTGTATCAAGTGCATCTATATATGAGTTTAATAGATCTCCTGTATCAGTTATACCCTTAGCATTCACTTCGGTATCTTCTATATTAGATACAAAATTCTCTGATATCTTAAGATCGTGTACACCTATATCAAGAAGTTTATCAATAAAGATATCAAACAAAAATGGATCTGTCTTTTTCACAACAAATACTTTAATAAACTTACCCTTGTAGAAATCAACAGATAAGGCTGAGTAATCAGTTACTTCATCATCATAGTAAATGATTTCAAACATCCTGATAGGGTTTAATACCTTCTCAACCATTCTTGTTTCTGTATCAAGTACATGGAAATACTTCTTATCATTATGATCATTCCATGTAAACTCTATCTGTGATCCAAGATAACGTATATTGGACTGCTCAGATGCTATATGGAAATGCCCTGAAAGAACCTGATCAAACTTTGATAGTTCAGAAGATTCAATTAGACCATGGTGTTGGTGCATAATACCTCTAGATACCTCAAATCCTTGAAGTTCTAAATGAGCCCCAAGAATGGTAGATGATGTCTTTCGTATAAACTCTTTAACTTCCACATGGTTTTGAGAGGTAATCCAAGGGATTAATCCTATCTTTAGACCATCATAATCGATTTCAACCGGATCCATGTGTATCTTTACATTCTTAGTATAATAACCAAGTAGTTCTTTAAGAGCACAAAGATCATTAGTATTTTTATGATATACATCATGATTTCCGGGTATGATGTTCATATACATACTCCTTTCAACCAGTGGTTTTAGGAACATATTCCTATTCTCATTAAGAGCTTTAAAGTTTACATTCTTTCTTGACTCATAGTAATCTCCAAGATGTAGTACTTGAGAAATGTTGTGTTTGTCACAGTAAGGGAAGAAAACTTCTTCATAAAATCGACGCTGATACTCTATCCATATTCCAGAAGAATTACGAGCACCAGCATGTGTATCATTCAATATAGCTACTTTCATTATATACCTAGTCTTTTCTATAAAATTGTTCTAAGCCTTTTAACCTTTTAAAGTTGTGGCGTATTTCCTTTGTGGCTGTTTTCTTAGCACGGTCAATTATTGATATTTTATCTTTAAGATGTTCTATAGTATCATCAACTAATACATACTCAGAGGCCAGACCTGACTCTGAATAATGAAGAAAATTAGCATGATCTGCCTTTAGAGTAAACTCATTCTTAATATCAACTTGTTTGTTTTCTTTTTGTATCCGTCTTATAAAAGCATAGAAACATATTTGAGTAAAGTAAGAAAATGCATTAGGAAGTCCTGTTCGTGTAGTATAATCATATTTGTAGTTATTAATAGCTCTAAGACAATTCTCTACTGCATCCATTACCATTTCATCTCTATATGTATAACGTGCAAAATTAGATCTATTTGATAGTTTAGATGCAATAGCCATAAAGGATGTCGCTATGTAATCTGTAACAATAGGTACCTTCTCTAATTTCTCTTTTGCATCGTTACAAGCATTTACATAATCAACAACCGCCTGAGAAAACTCTTTATTATTTAAATAATGTTTTGGATCGTCTGCCATAATTATATCTCTTTTTTATTGTTATAGTATATATTATACACTAAAATTAGGTAAATGTCAACTTGACTTTTACTTAAAAATGTGTTATAATATTACTAGTGATGTGGGAAAGTGGGGATATAGTATATTTAATGCATTAATGTAACCGTTGGTCTGGTCTGTATTGTTCTTCGGTGGATTCTTCTTCCAATTCAAGTTGACGTTGTTCTTCAGACTCTCGTTCTACTTCCTCTACTTGATTAATCATCATCATATACTGATACTTATAAGACGTATTACACTCAGCTGCACATACTATTGAATGTTTATAAAGGATTAGTTTAGTATCATTAGGTTCTGAGAGATGCATGTATAATGAAAAGGAAGTAGAATTATCTTCTTTCTTATTAATTAAAAAGGGTATTTCTACCATAAAGTAATCTTCAAATTCTTCAAGAACATGAGTTATAATAGATTGGCCTGTAATTAATTGGATATGTCTGATATCAGGTTTCATAGCTTAACCTCGTAGATGTCGTAATCGAATTTCTCTCTAGAGTAGATTTTAATACGTTCACCTGAATGTAATAGAGTGTAATTCTGTCGTTTCCTATAATGTAGATCATCAGCTATATCAAATACTTCAGTTTCTTGTCCTGTTTCTGACTTTCTGAGTCCTCTACCGATAGACTGAAGTACTTTAATCTGTGATTTAGATGGTGATGCAAATATAATATTATGTAAGTTCTTAATGTTAATACCAGTAGAGAATGTACCAAGAGATGCTACAATAATAGCATCATTTTCCTTTTCTGTTAACTGTCTTATACGTTCTCTATCATCAGTAGGTGTTGCTCCGGATACAAAAAAGACCTGTCTATCTCCGGATACTTTCTCGGATATCATCTTATATAATGGTTCTCCATGTCTCTTAACTAAATTAAAGAGTACTAATGTATTCCCATCCTGATCTAATGCAAGGTTCTTAATAAAAGAGTTACGTGCTTCATTAGATACAATAAAGTCTATTTCTTCTTGATATGTTGTATCTTTTAATGTCTTACAAAGTATTTCTGGATATTTAAGAAGCAGTACATTAACGGATAATTTAGCTAAAGTACCAGCATCCATTAATTCTTTAGTAGTTATTACTTTATATATAGGTCCAAAATGACCCTCTAATATAAGTTTATGACATTCCGCTGATTCATCAGGTACAGTTCCTGTTGTACCTATTCTAAAGTCAGCTTCCTTTAATTTAGTCATTATAGAAGTTAAAGATTTAGCTTTAAATGTATGTGCTTCATCACCTATAATCATACCATATGGTTCAAACCATTTAGATTGGAACTTGTATATAGATTGCCATGTAGTAACAACTACTCTTTTGTCTGTATTACGTTCTTTACCTGAATAGATTCTATGTACATATTCTTCTACAGAGAAGGATTTATCATACTTAGAGTAATCTTCAAAATCAGTATACATCTGTTCTACTAAAGATGTAGTAGGTACAACCAGTAATACATTCCTATCATAATTATCTAAATACCAGCGAAGTACACAATAAATAATTAATGATTTACCTGAAGCTGTAGGGGATAATAAGAGAGAAGACTTGTTGTGTATAGCATGAAGAATACCTTTAACTTGATATTCGCGTGGCTCTATCTTAAGGCCCTTAGATGTTAAGTTTAAGGATTTAATAAAGAGAACTAATTGTCGAGCATTTATATCTATTTTAGTATTAATAGATCCGTATGTAGCTGAGTCTTCAAGCTGTATATTATACCCACGAGTATCGGCAAATTCTTTAACATACGCAAACACACCAGATGGTATCTCACGTGACATTAACTTAAACAATCTGAATTTACCATCCCAATATTTGTTCTTATAAGAGGGAACAAACTGATATCCAGGTACATACCATGAGAAATGCTCTGAGAGTTCTTGAGCTATAGATGCCTCAGTATTAATATGAAGCATAGCATGGTTAACTTTAGAGATTTTAATTGTATCCATTTATGTACCTGACATAAACTTACGCCATTCAATTATATTTTTAATGTTATTTGATCTAAATCTAATATGCCCTAAGATCTCATCGAGTGTTTCTTTGGTGATCTTAGAAAGATCTATTTTAGAAGATAAGGCTTGTAGATCTTTATCTGCTTTATAGTATTGTTCTTTTTGTGCTTTAGTGGCTGGTGCTATTAGACCATCGAATGGGTCAGGATCCCAACCTAATCTTTTTATTGTTGTAGGGTCCATCTTACCTTCATAATAAAGCCATTTGTCTTTATAGGCAAGTTCTAATTGAGTTTCAAAATGCTTCAGTTCTAGCTTTGTTTTAGTAAGCATTTCAAGGTATTTGGCGTGTAGTGTAGCTGATTGCATTGAGACATCGTCTAGTGCTATAGTATCAATTTCTACATCTATTTTCCATTCTTTAAGTATATCTTCAATATTATAAATTGTTTATCTCCTATTCAAAAATCATATTAGTAAATACAAAGTTTACAGCAGTTGTAAGATATTCTAGTTGTTCGGTATTAGATTCAAATACTATATCCCCTATGCTTACTGGATAAGCGTCTGTAAATCTTATATTCCTTATAACATTATTTTTAGAATTCATTACCATTACTGTTATATCTGATGTCTTATCTAATGTGTTATCATTAGTATACACTATTTCACTGATCCAGTCAAATATTTCTTTATAATTTTCCATATCTTCATCAATGATCACGTTTAATGTAAGATCTTCAAAATTTAGGTGATCTGCGAAGACTTTAAGCTGTCTTGTTGGTGTAGAATATTCTGCAGGATTAAGATTAAGTGCAGGGATAATAACACCTGTAGTAAAGTATTCAATATTAGGAATCTTTGCTATTACCACTTTATAATTATGTGGTGATAGGAAATTTATATTTTTTGCCATTTTAATGAAATCCTTAGTGTTCGGTCTATACCACTATTTATACTCATAAAAAAAGGACCCGGTTAAGGGTCCTTTCCAATTTTGTCCTAAGGTAGCCTTAGTTCAATATTGACCTACTATGTAATACCTAAAACATTCATAGTACGGAAGTAGGTGTTTTCTCCAGCCAAGCTACCGACATAAGGATTGTTAACCATACCATAACGAGTTTTGAACCCGATACGTGGTTGGAAGTCATCCGCACCAATAGTTTTAACCATTGTTAAAGGAACGTATGGGCAGTAGAATAAACCTGCATCATATGGGTTAGTGCCTTTATAACCAACAGTTATATAATCAGCTGCTGCATATGGATCAACGAATACTTTGATAGAACCATTTAAAACACCAGCAAATAATGAACCAGTATCATCAACTTTCAAGTTAGTAGATAACGCAGGAGCGTAATCAAGAACACCTGAAGCTGCTAATACAGAAGCTACGTTAGAAGAACAGATGATAAAAGAACCTTTACCACGGCGAGTTGCAACAGCAATCGCGTTAGCTTCTAATTCAATTTTAACACCTAAGTTTTTGTAACGCTCAACAGCCCAGCGACCATCGTTGTTACCAATACCTGATGTAGCTGCTGCGCTAATATCCCAACCTGCAAACCCAGCACCTACTACAGCTCCAGTACCATCAGAAATTTTAACAGCATCAGTATTAATTTTGTCTAATACTTCACGGTTAATCTCAGCTAAGATTTCAACTGAAAGGATATTTGCTAATTCAGACTCAGCATTTAATCCATGAACAGCTTTCAAATCTTGTGCTAATTCCATTGTGTACTCAGCTTTCAATGCACGAGATTCTGCAGTAACAGTAGTCTTGTCAATGGTGAAACCCATTTCTTTGAATGCTGTACCACCTGGACGACCCAAATTCTCCGCAGTTGTAGTAGGATATCTACCAGACCAAGAAGTATCAGGTTTATTAAGACCTAGTGCTTCAACATCAGCCGCTTGAACTACATCGATAGGTAGAAAAAGACCAAGATCGTCATTATCAAGAACAGTACCACCAGATTTAAGTCCAGATGAGATATCCTGCGCTGTAACTACACGACTTATGCCAGTACCAGCTGTTTTCTCGCCTTTATATAAGCTTTTCATAGCGAAGATAAGACCAGTAGGACCGTTCATAGGTTGAACACCTGCGACATCATAAGCGATGACATTAGGCATTGCGCGACGAACTAAGTTAATTAAAATAGGATCCCAGTTATTACCCTGTGCAGCACCATCAGTAGTTGAATAACCCATTGCAGTATTATTTGCAGGGGATTCTGATAAGAAACCAGATTGGCTTCTTTCTTCAGCTAGTGCTTTTTCAGTATTCTCAAGTAAAACAGTTGTAATTGCTTTTTTATGAGGATCCGTGATTTCTGGAGTTCCTTCTGCATTAAGTACAGGACTCCATTTTTCCATTAAGTTTTGTGAACCAAACATATTTATTTTCTCCGTTAGAAAGATTGATTTTTATTGATAGCAGATACATATGCTGCCATTGATGGACTCATTAAAGTATTATCGGTATTAGAATCCGCGGTAAGAAGTTCTTCTTCTACAGGTGCTGATTTAACCTTAAAATATGATTCTTTAATTGTTTCGATTTTAGATGTAAATTGCTCTTTATTATCATAATCGATTGATTCAATTAGAGAATTGAATTTATCAATATCAAGCTCAGTCATTCCGATACAGGCTTCTGCAATAGCTTCAGCTTTCTCGTGATTATGAACTCTTTCTGATAATGTAATACCATGTTGAACAGATTCATTAAGTTGTTCTTCTAGTTTCGTAACTTGCTCAGCAAGTTCATCAACCAAAGATACTTTATCTTCTGGTACATCGATATTGTGATTAACAAATACATCTTTTAAAGATGATATAAATGATTCAGTAATCTCAGTTCTTAAACCAGACTCAATCGCTACTTTGTTGTCTTCTACCCATTGTTCAACAACATAGTTTAGATATGAATCTACTTTATCAACTAAAGATTCTTTAACTTCAGTAGTAGCTTCTTCTAGTTTAGACTCATAAGACTCTTCTAGTTTAGTAACTTCTACTTTAAGTTTAGATGAAATAGCAGCTTCGAAGATTAGTGCAGCTTTGTCTTTAAATCCTTCAGCTAGAGATTCTTCACCTCCAACTAATGCATTTAAATCATCAGAAAAATCAACTGTTGATTGTTGCTCTGCTAACAGTGCATCAACCTCTTTGCTAAATTCTTCATATGAAATAACTTCACAACCACCTTCAGATCCTTCTTTTAAAGAAGCGCATGATGATTGCGCATGTGCTTTAATAGTAATTTCCATAGTAGACCCTACCGGATGCTGTGTTTCCTTCATCCGCCTCATGTACTTATCTTTCCAACATTTTTGATAAGCAGCCGAATCTTCTTTTTTCACTTTTTTAGCTTCATCTTCATCGTCGTCTTCGACTTCTGACTCATCGTCATCAACTTCGACTTCTGCTTCATCTTCTTCATCATCATCTTTATATTTCTCAAGAATTTCCTCATCTTTAACTTCAACGTCCTCCAACATAGTATCTAGTTGTTCTTCATTGATGTCGGCGATGCTATCTTGCATTTCTTTAGACATTAATTTTACCTCTTTGTTAAAGTTTCGAGAGGAAATCTTGAAACAATTTTGATTGAATCTCGTTAAGATCCTTCATTTTTGTTTTTCTTATTTCAGTCTCATATTTTTCAATCTGTTGAGCTTTAAGAATACCATTGTCCCATACCCAATCAACACCTTCCATAATCCCATTAACGAATGCATTATGTGCTGATGGATCCTGAACTATGTCAATTGTTGCAAGATGAAAATCATCCTTCACAACATTCATAGAATTCTTATTCTCAATACTTCCCATACCACGACTTGAAACACCTAACTTTACACCACCTTCTATAAGACCTTTTACAATCTTACCCATTGGAGTGTTTAGTACAAGTGCTCTTCCAATCACATCATTCCCCTCGAATTTGAGTGAAGTAATGCGATGTGAAACCTTGTCTAAATTTATTGATGGTGAGTCTGGATGATTTAACTCACCTACAGCTCTACCTTTAGACACTTGTTCTTCTACATATTTGTGTACAGCAGACTCCATGATCTTTTTAGGATACATACGACCATTACGGTTCTTAGCTTCTGTTTGCATAAAGATACCTTCTATAAAGGTATTCCTATTACCTGACTCTTTAGAGTCTTCTGTAAAATATGATAAATTTTCCTCAACATATTCTGTTATTAGTTTCATACTTATTCCTTTTCTACTGACTCCGGAGCCTGAATGTTTGGTTCAGAAACCGCCATAGATGATGCAACATCAACAATTTGCTTGTTAAATGAGTCAGCTATTTTATTATTCATTGACAACTTAAAATCATCAATAGCCCCTGAATCATTACCGTTGCTAATGTTATTAATTAAACTTTTAATAGATTCCATAATATTATCTCTTTGTTATATATTTATAAAAAACTAAACTTCTTCACCTGAATTTCTATTTGCTTCTTCTTCTTCAGGATCATCGTATATCTCTTCTTCATCTGCTATTTGCTTATCTATTTCTTCTATATCATTATCTGTTTGTCTAAGTATATTCCTTCGTACATATTCAACAGAGTAGTACTTACCAACATACTCATCAACTTCTCTGAGAGTGTTAATACGTTCTTTCATCATTTCAGTTTCTTTAAGTTCTGAGAAATAAATGTCATCAGCAAAATCAATCGCCATTGAATTATTCAAGTCATTCCAATCATCTCTGGTAATAATACCTTTAAGGATTAGTTGTGTTCTTAAAGCTTCTAAGAATACATTTCCGAATTTAGCACAAATACGATCTAGAAACTTCTGGAACTTAACTTCATCTCTAGAAATTTCTGTTGATCTACCTAGATTAAATGACTGATCTGTCTCTAGACGATTAGCAGGTACATTAAGTGCTTTATATAGTTTCTTCTGAAAATATAAGATATCCTCAATCTCACCTAGATTTTGACCTCCAGGTAATGTTGATATCTCGGTACCTCTACCACCTTCTCTTCTAGGTAGCCAGAAATCTTCCATCATAGAAAGATGTTTATGTGTATCTTTTAATTCACCTGTTTCCGCATCATATACTAACTTGTTACGGTAGTTGTTCATAATACCACGTAGGTATTCTTCCGCTTTACCTTTAGTAAGGTTACCTACATCAATATAGAATATTCTACGTTCAGGTGCTCTAGCGATACGATATATCAACAGAGCATCTTCCATCATTCTTAACTGATTAGCTGGTTTTATAGCTTTGTCTAGATGACCTATTACCCTATCTTTCTTATATGAAAGGAGACCAGATGGTACGAATATAATAGCATCTTTAGAGATTTTTAATCCCTGAGCAGATGATAGTGTATTCTCATCATGATATACATAATAATCATTAACGCCTACAACTACCTTAGCTTGAGTTTTAGGATCAATCTCTTCTTCGATTTCTTTAACTTTAGTAATCTGAGTAGATTCTATAGGTCTTAATTCTAAGATACCTTTCTTAGGATTAGCTTCATCAATAATAATATGGTAATAGAGTCTACCGTCTATGTACCATTTTCTAAATATATCATGCCCATAATCATTAAATGATAACATAGCAAGTACATTATCAAATTCTTCTTGGAATATCTTCTTAATCTTATCCGATTGATCTAGTTTGTCTAAATTAAGTCTAATAGGATCTGATATATCTGTTACAATTGATTCTGATATAATATCAGTAATTGCTTGATCCACTTCAGGGACAGTTGCAATTTCCCTATATTTCTTAATTTGTACCCTATCATTATGTAATTGTTCTGTTGATAAATCAAGATATTGTGAAAAATGACCTCCAGCCGTAACAACACCACCAGCTTGATCTAGCGGAGCTACAAAGGAACGCCCTTTTTCAAAAGTATCCTTATCTTTCTTTTTCTTTTTTATCTCAAATCCAAATAAATCTGCCATATTTTTTCCTAATAAAATAATAATGGTAGGGTGTCTATAACCCTACCATTATATTTATACATTACCAAATAATACTATGACGTAGTATCAGATGTCCAATATTGATAAGTTATTGTCACTGTAAATTCTGATATTGTACCATCAGACTCATATGACATATCAATTGCACCTAATTCAGATGGCCAGCATCCTCTCATAATATAAGATTTAACAACTTCCCCTTGTTTATTTAATTGATCAATAGTCATATCTGACATATAATCATTAGGGTTGCTTAATCCTGTATTCTCGTCATGAGCATTAATACCGTTCATCCAGATTTCAAATGCGGAACGAACAGAGTGTTTCCCATCAGCCATAATAGTAATAGACCAATCAGCGAATGTACGATCACCTGCTAATTTTAATTCTCTACCACGAAATTTTACGGGAATGGGTGCTATAGTTGCTGCCGGAAGGGAAGCACCTTTGCACATAAAGGATGCTAATTCAACATCCCCACCTACGAAACTTGGAAAGTTTGTAGTAACTTGAAATAAGTTATTACGGGCCCCACCACCAAGTAATTTTGATTTAAAGTCATCAACTCCTAAATTTGCCATTTCTATCTCCTATTTAGAATTTACCAACAATTTCAGAAAATTCAACACCAGTACGAGTGGCAATGAAATTCAATGTCATAAAGTTGATAGAACGAGCCGGTTTAATATATATGTCAGCTATAAAACGATTAGTATCTATCACTTGTCCTGTGTTATTTGTTTCATCACATACTACTAAGAAGTCATATATACCTCTTCTGCCTTTCACATCTCTTAGGAACGGTTCAACCATATTCCGGAATTGTGCTCTTGTAAACTCATCATTAAACTCAAACAATTGGTATTTAGCAGCTGTAGCAATTGCTTTTTCTAGTACTAAGAACAACCTACGAACATTAATTCTATCAAATGCTGAAGGTTTAGTCTGTGCCGTCTTATCTCCATATAGTATTGTTCCTTCACCAGGAAATGCGCATATAGGATTTAAACGGTTTTTATATAAATCATCTCTATTAGTTTGAGTAGGATTTAATCCCAATCTAGTTACTTCAAATATCTGACCTCTATTAAAACCAGCTGGTGACCACCATGGATCAGCAACATCATCTGTTTTAGCACATAGCCCTGCAACAGCACCACACGCTGGATTCCAACGATATACATCCTTATATCTATCATACTGATATAATGCAGATGAATCGAAAACCGCATATGAAGACGACGACAACTTCTTAACCCATGTTAATAAAAGATACATAGCCTCAATTGAAGATGTATTCGATGTAAATGATACAGGAGGTGATATAAATGCAACACAATCTCTTCTTTGCTCAGCAATAGATATTAATTGTTGTGCATGAGATATAGAGTCCTCCATAGCTTCTACAGTAGTTGTTGAGTTTGGTGCATCAGTACCTGTTAAGCCAGGAGTTGGTCCGCCAATAAGTAGGTTAATTTCGATGTTTTCAGTATCTAGGAATGTATCATAAGCATCTTTAACGTCATTTACTCCTACTATACCCTCTTTACCACCTTTCAATAAGACAGGAACTGTGTTTGATAGAGCATTAGATTTGCTTACTCCAAAAGTAAATTTAGTTGGGAGAAAGTTACCTGTACCAGCATCATACTGAGTTGATTCTTCACCAGCTTCACTAAACCCAGTTGGAGCGTTAACAGCATATACATATTCAGATTGTAAGTTAATAACATCTCTGTAATAATTATTAGTACCATCTAAAGAAACAGCGTCCGATGCCATTGAAAGGAACTCGTATGTTTCTAATACTTCAAAAGTATCCCCAAATTCAATTCCTATCATAATATGACATTCATCAAATGCACCACCCTTTCCTGCCATGAAATCTGAAGTTTCTGGAAATTCATTAAAATGTAATTTTACGGCATCCCATATTACGGCAGGAGCATCTTCTACATTTGCAGTTGCAAATTCTGTGTTAATAACACTATTAAATGTACCAAGACTAGAGAATGCTTCACGGGTAGTAACTTCATTTCCGGAAACCCATGAACTAACATTTCTTAATCCATAATCAGCTGTATTATCGGTAAATGTGCCTAATTTCGTTGCAAAATCAGCTATACCTGCATTTGTAGTAAAAAACTCAGAACCTGCAGTATTTACATTACCTAATTTAGAAATATTTTTAGCTAATACTACAGCTGTATCCCAGGCTCCAGCGCCTACTTTAGTCCATTCTACTTCAGCGGTATCACCTACTACATTCTTACCAAGTGTATATTCACCCACATAAGTACTGTCATTTCTAATAGTATCAGCTATCTGAAGCCAAATATTACTAGAGTTGAAAGTAACATACTGATCGTTAGTGCCACCTGACCCATTAAGCGCTATTGGTGTAGTTGTATTAACGGTAGTACCTAAACCCAGCTGAAAACTCGAAGAATGAGTTACAGTTTCAAAAGTAGCTGTATAGAAATTTTTGGAAGTACCATGTTGGTCAGCAACACTAAACGTTCCAGCAGGGTCTTCCGTTACTGGCTGAATAGTAAAATCTGCGGATAGTACTGTAGAATCGGTAGAAGTAAATATAGCTAATTTAGTCTCCACGCTTCTTAATTGCATTCCTTCTACACCGACCCATGTGCTAGTCGCGGCGGCGGCATAAGACGTTTTTAATATCTCAAAAATTTCAGTATTAAAAGCTACTAACCCATCTGTAGCTACTGCAGCGTCATTTAAGGTGCTCTTTTGTAGTGCGGTTAATGTAATATTAATGGTTTCCGTACCAATCACCACCTGTAGAGCGATTTCTTTAGTATTATTAGAATCAGAATCACCAGTAGTTGCGGCATATACATTACTCCATGCCGTTTTCCATGAACTGTCATTTGCTCTAGCCTGACCGTACCAGTTTCTAGGAACATTACTAACTGCTGAAATCCCATCAATTTCTATTTTCTTTGTGGCAAAAGTACGACCATCAAATGTTGTTGAATTATAGGAAGACGGTATAACTACGACACCTAGGTCACCATCTGTAGCAGCACCCGGTGTTTTAGCTAACCATTTTATGTCTCCATTAGCTTCAAAAAAACCTTCGTCATCCTTTTTATTAAAATCTGCTTTATTTTTAACATAAGGACCAGCTGTTGCTTGAAATCCACTAGCATTATAGTAACTACCAAAATTTTCCTTGTAACTCTCATAGTTGGCTGCTTCTGAGATATGAGCCTCAGGAAATTCCATGGCCTTTACGTCATAGTCTCCTACAAAGGCGTTGCGGTATTTGATTGAATCTGCTTCAGCATTAATAATTCTTAAAGTATTTCCATACTTTAAAAAGTTAGCTGCAGCGAAAAAATATTCGTATGTTTTATAAGATGGTTCTCCAAAGACAGAGACCAACTCCTTTTCTGACCCGACAGTAATAACTTCACCTATAGGTCCCTTGGTAAAAATACCAGCGAGTCCTCCAATAGATGTTGAAACAGCGGGGATTACGTTTGTTAAATCTATTTCTTTAACCTGTACACCAGGCGAAACTTGAAATCCCATTTGATTATCCTCAATTAATTTAATTTATATGAATTCATTATACGGTTCTATACCCAATTATCATTATTTATAAAATAGGGACTTTCTAGAAAAAATCATTAAGTTCTCTCTGAGCTATTATAGCCTGTTCTTCCGGTGATATAATACCATTATCTATAATACCAAAGGGTATTATATCTCTTTCAATAGCAGCTTGTTGTTCATCATATACTAATGACTTAATATTAATATCATATAATTCATTAAATACACCAAGCTGTACAAAATAACCAAACATTACTAGATTCATTACTAAATCATCATGATGAGCTGCCCCTGCTTCAAATGAGGATCCTTTGGCTACAAAGGTAGTTAATTCATGTATAGTCTCTGAATCATATAAGGTTAATTTACCCTCTTCTATAATATCCTTTATATTAGAACAACCTATTCGCTTAACCTTATGTGTCATAGTAATACCTACATCATTTGCTTTAACGTAGGATTCAAGAAAAGTATTTTCATATTCAAGTTCATAATATAATTCATTACCTACCATAGAACCTTGATCATTAGATTCTATAACTACATAACAATTATTATATACCTTTGCATACTTATATATTACATCAGGAAATAGTAGGGGTGATATAGTATTAACTTGATATACAGCAACTTGCTCAAATACATCACCTGTTATATCCAGTATATTAAAAGTAGAATAATCTCTACCCCTACCTTGAGCAACATCAACTAACATAATATATTGATGTTTTGGTAATGTTTCTTTATATATACGAACCCCATCATCCCTTCTATGGAGTGGCTCTATTGCTCTTAACGAAAGAAGACAGTTTGCAGTAATTAGTGTATTCCCTACACCAATAAACCTATTACCAAATTCTTGTTCGAACTGAAGTTCTGAAGTATTAGCTATTGTTTCTTCTTTCCATTTCTCGTCTCTACCCGGTACATCCATCCAGTCTACACGAAATGGTTTATATGTGTTAGTGCTCTGCATAGCACCTTCCCATAGTTTGTGAAATACATTACCAAGACCGTTCGCTGTTGATGTAATAATAACTCTAGTAGATTTACCTGATGATATTACTGGATATGTTGATGTATAAAACTCACCATCATTTTCCACAAAAGCAAACTCATCTAGGAAGAGTAAAGATATAGACATACCACGAATAGAAGAACCTGATGTAGCAGCTGCAATAATACGTGAATTATTAGAGAATTCTATGGATCCCTTATTAAGTACTTTACAACCTGCTTGAAGAAAGAATGGGAGGTTCTCTAGAGCCAATGTTACACGTGCTAGCATTTCACGAGCAGTAGCCCCTTTGTTTGCCAGAATAGCAATGGTTTTATCGGGATGAAATAATGCATACCAGAGAAGATATACAACAGACGATATTGATTTTCCTGATTGGCGACAAGCTAATACTATAGAAAACCTATTATCCTCAAAATGTTGAAACATTTCCTCTTGATAAGGATAAAGATCAAAGGGTGTTAAACCTTTATCTAGATGAACAATCTTAATGTAATTCCTTGCAAAATAGGCGGCATCTTCTACACATTTAGAATACTCTTCTACTTCATCGAGTGTCCATTGTTGAGATATACCATCTTTCTTAACATTTGCATTACCGAGATAACCAAATTGACCGTTCTGTAGCTCCATCATTCTGGTATTTTAGAGTTCATTATATCAATCATTTGAAAAAAACCTGATGTACGATTCATAGATAATAACTCATCTATGTTAAGTATATCAAATTCTTTAGCATCTATAGTTCTATTTGATGAATTAAATACATCTAATAACATATAAGCATATCCTGATGCTATCATTGCATCTGACCATGCTTTAAATTTACCATCTTCAATGTCAACATATAATTTAAATTGACAATATGTTACTTGGTTTTTAGATAGTCTTTTCTCTTCTGATAAAGGATCTTCTTGTAGCTTTTTACCTAAAGATATTAAATGCATATAGATTATATTAGGCTCCATTTCTCTCATAATTTCTAAAGCATCAAATGTATCTTTATATTTTTCAATAATATTCATCATACTTTAATTAGGTTAGACTTAACTTTAATAATATAATAATAATACATAATTTAGGATATACTACTTATGTTCAATAATGTCGTTATTCTTATCAGCTAATAGTTTCTGGAGATCTGTAGCACTCCCA
>Ga0209044_1000875_pt1 | contig 21168 bp, 30 predicted proteins | sample SaaInlV_130m_DNA_FD_184655 | JGI IMG/M metagenome (GOLD analysis project Ga0209044, IMG submission 184655) | Marine microbial communities from expanding oxygen minimum zones in the Saanich Inlet - SI037_S4LV_130m_DNA (SPAdes) (version 2) | ecosystem: Environmental > Aquatic > Marine > Intertidal... | reverse complement strand
ACCAGTTTTACTAGCAGGAAAAATGGAAAAATAGATTAGAATAAAAGGAAGAGATTGAGGAGAGAATTAAATGCCAATTACAGACCCTGAAAAGAAACGAATTGCACAACAAGCACGATTAGTTATGAGAATTTGCTTCAAATGTGGGTGTAGAAATGATGTTGGCGCAACAAGATGTAGAAAATGTAGAAATCCATACTTGAGATTAAAGAACAGAAATCTCGGTGTAAAGAAATAGAATTAAGAAAGCATTAATCTTTCACGATATTCTCGTATTGCATATTTTAAAGCAGATTCATTATTTTGAATAAAGGATTTAGCATCATTAGGATCATCTATTTCTTCAAGAGATAATTGTAGATCATTAGGTAATTCTTCATTCATTTGAAATAATATTCTACCTGCAGCAGTATACTGACCAAGATTATTCGCAGAATCAAATGCTAAAGTCATCCTATCAATTATGGTATCAAATTCTTTTAAAGATATGAATCAAATTTGCATGGACAATAGAAAAAGGTTAGGTAATTACAAAATAACAATAAAGTAAAGATAGAAAACCATGTCTTTTCATAAATAATTTGGACTGGTCGTCTAGTTTGGTTTGGATGACGCACTCACACTGCGTAAGGAAGAAATTCCCGCAAAGGTCGTGGGTTCAAATCCCATCCGGTCCATTCAAATTAATTCATTTCATTAGTCAGGTATTTCGAAATAATTGAAATTCAAAATAACTATATGACATGATTAATTATTTAAAAAAATGTCACTATACAATCACATTCCAATTAATTTCAAACAAGCTGAATTAATTGAAAGGGATAATGCACATTTTTACCAAACACCAACTGGGGAAACATATCCATCAATTACAACAATATTACATGCAACAATGTCTATGGAAAAAAAAGAAAGTTTACAAAATTGGAAAGACCAAGAAGTTGCTGCAGACTACATCACTCAAGAAGCAGCAACCATAGGCACAGAAACTCACAAATTAATTGAAAATCACATCAATGAAGTAAGACAAACAGATGATGTTAGACTACTTTCAGTAGCACATTTTAACAACCTAATTCCTTTTTTACAAAAAATCAATGATGTACACGGTACAGAACTAAGATTGTATAGCAATGCAATGAAATTAGCAGGAACATCAGATTGCATAGCAAACTATGATGGAGAATTATCAATAATAGATTACAAAACAAAAAGAAGTAATCAAAAAGAAGAATGGATGACTGATCATTTTATTCAAGGTACAGCATATGCACAAATGTTTAAAGAATTGACAGGGATAGAAGCAAAACAAGTGGTTATTTTAGTGAGTAGTGAAAAAAATGCAAGAATGGAATTTGTAAAAAATACTGAGGATTACAAAGATTTACTGACTCAAAGATTGAACCAATATTATGATATTTTAGAATAACTAGAAGAACTAGTATGAAAGAATAATAAATTATTTAAAGAACGTTGAAAGTAATTATTTCAATATGAATAAAAAAATAAGCTTACTAACAATTGCATCAATCATAGTCCTATCTGCAATAATGATGATTCCAAACAATGCAATTGCCGAACCAATTCAAAATACCATTAATGTAAAACCAATAAATGAAAAATTTAGTTTAGAAACAACTATCATCACAATGAGTGTTCCAGAAAACAACAAACTCCCATGGGGAACAGTGTGGGGAACAGCCTCAGAGGTAGCAGAAAGATATCCAGTAATAATTCAATTTTATAAAGAAAATATGCCAGTACATATTGCACAAGTTGATGTAAAAGGGGATGGGTCATACGAATACAAATTCAGAGCAAGAACGATTGATCATAGCAGTGGTGAGGCTACAGACATATTTTATGGGGACTATACTGTAAAAATATTCAAAGTCATCCCAAATAACAATCCATTAGTCTAAAGTGAAATCTTACTTTTTAAAAATAGAAATATTCCATAGAATCATATACTAAGTATTTATCAAAACTGCTAGAAAATGAGTAAAAATTTTTGGCATGATATTGAAACAGGAGGAGATGTTCCTGAAATAATCAACGTGATAGTTGAAATTCCAAAAGGTTCAATGAACAAATATGAATACGATAAAAAACACAACATGATAAAATTAGACAGAGTATTATTCTCACCATTTCACTATCCAGGAGACTATGGATTAATCCCACAAACATTGTCTGAAGACGGAGATCCATTAGATGCATTAGTTTTAGTAACCAACCCAACATATCCAGGAATTTTAATAGAATCAAGACCAATAGGATTACTTGAAATGAAGGATGATGGTGAACCGGATGATAAAATAATTTGTGTTTCAACTAATGATCCTAGATATTTACATACTTCAGATATTGAAAATATTGAAGATCACTATCGTTCAGAAATTGCTCACTTTTTCCAAGTTTACAAAGAATTAGAAGGGAAAAAAGTGGAAATAATAGGATGGAAGGATGCAAAGGATGCAAAAAAAGTAGTCATCGAATCAATTAAGAGATACAAAGAAACTTTAAAAAAATACTAAAAAAATGCAAACAAAGTGTAAACATTTTTCACAAAAAAAAGAAAATATCGCCCCCAATTCAAAAAATTGTGAAGAATGTGAAAAAGAACACCTACCAATAGTAGCATTACGAATGTGTCTCACATGCGGTCACGTAGGCTGCTGTGATTCATCAATTGGGAAACATGCAACAAAACATTTTGAAGAAACAGGTCATCCAGTGATGAAAGCAATTCCTGAAAATATTTGGAAATGGTGTTACATTCATCAAGAATATTATTAATTATAGTCACAATAATTTTAAAAATTTAAAATAAAATTATGAAAACTTTTATGCTAAATTTGTATAAACAATGGGATGTTTGTTCAGATTAAAATCTACAAAGGAGAAAAAAAGTAATGTCAAAAGCATACATAATGATGAATTGTAATCTAGGTGAAGAAAAAACAGTCATAAAATCATTAGAAAAAATAGTTGGAATAAAAGAAGCTCATGGAACATTGGGGTTATACGATATTGTAGCACAAATTGAATGCGCAACAGATGATGAAGTTCAAAAAATTGTTACACAGCAAATTCGAAAAATACCAAAAATTCAATCCAGTATGACTTTAACAAGTTCAGAATCAGGAGAATTATTTCAAATTTCAGAAAAATTAGTAGGTGCAATGTTAGGGAAAAACGAGAGTCAGGCATATGTTGTTCTTCATTGTGAAAAAGGCGCAGAATTTCCCACATTAAAGAATCTATGTAAAATATCAGAAGTTAAAGAAGCAGATGTAGTTTTTGGATTTTATGATGTAGTATGTAGAATTGAGTCATCTAATGAAGATGTTTTACAAGATGTCATCACAAGAGCAGTCAGAAGTTTACCAAATGTAAAAACGAGCATGACTTTGAACATTATAAAAGAGCAAGAACCATAGAACTTTCAAAAGAAAATGAATGTTGAAAAATAATATAAAAAAATATGATGAAAAAGCTATTCATTTTTTAATAGTTAGTAAATAAAAAAAGTCATGTCGAAATATGAATTAGGTAAATGGGATTTATCAGAATTAGCAAAAAATCCAAAAAGTCCTGCATTTCAAAAACAAATTTTAGATTTAGAAAATCAAGCAAAGAAATTTGAAAAAAATAAATCAAAACTAAATTCAAAAATGACATCAAAACAATTTAAAATCATTTTACAGCAAGTTGAAGAAATCTCACATAAAATGAGTAAAATTGGAGGTTATGCATCATTATCATATTCATCAGACACACAATCAGATGAGGCAACTTCTTTAATGACTCAAATGTCAAAATTAGGTTCAGAAATTTCAAATAAAATTTTATTTTTTGATTTATGGTGGAAAACACAAGTCGATGAAAAAAATGCAAACCGATTAATGAAAGATACTGGTGAGCTAAAAGAATATCTAACATACAAAAGATTATTTGCAAAATATGCATTAAGTGAATCAGAAGAAAAAATTATCAACACATTAGACGTTACAGGAATTTCTGCATTAGTAAAATTATACGATAAAATAACTAATGTGTATGAATATAAAATGAAAATTGGCAATAAAACAAAAACAATGACAAGAGAAGAACTAACAAATTATGTTAGAAGCACTAATCCAGAAATTAGAGAAACAGCTTACAAAACGATTCTCACTAAATATACAGAAAACAAAGGAGTGATTGGAGAAATTTATCAAAATATTGTTCTCAATTGGAAAGATGAAGGAATAGAACTTAGAGGATACAAAAGTCCAATATCAATGAGGAATATTGCTAACGACGTAGATGATAAAACAATAGATTCACTTCTTTCAATTTGTAGAAAAAATTCAACAGTATTTCAAAAATTCTTCCTTCAAAAAGCAAAGATGTTAAACATGAAAAAATTACAAAGATACGATCTATATGCACCAGCAGCATCAAAAATTAAGGAGAAAAATTATTCATATAATCAGTCTGTAAAGTTAGTCTTTGAGTCATTAGGAAAATTCAGCAATACATTAGAAGAATTTGCCAGAAAAGTATTCAATGAAAAACACATAGATTCATCAGTCAGACCAGGGAAAAGAGACGGTGCATTTTGCAGTACACTTACTCCAAAAATCACGCCATATGTGTTAGTTAATTTTACAGGTAAATCAAGAGATGTATTCACATTAGCACATGAATTAGGTCATGCAGTTCACAGTCAGGCAGCACAAGATAGATCAATTCTAGTTCAAGATGCACCACTACCACTAGCAGAAACTGCATCCACATTCTCAGAACTATTACTGTATGATAATTTATCAGACAAAATATCAGATGATCAAAAAAAGATAATGTTGGCTGAAAAAATTGATGATTTGTATGCGACAATACTCAGACAATCATTTTTTACAATTTTTGAAATTGATGCTCATAATCAAATTAGCAAAGGTACCACAATAGATGAAATCTCAAAAACATATTTACAAAATTTGAAAGAACAGTTTGGAAACTCAGTAAATCTTTCAGAAGATTTTGGAATAGAGTGGAGTTGCATTCCACATTTTTATCACACTCCATTTTACTGCTATGCATATTCATTTGGAAATTTGTTAGCATTATCATTATTTCAAAGATATAAAAAAGAAGGAAATGATTTTGTGAAATCATATATAGATATTTTAGCGGCAGGAGGTTCAAAAAAGCCTGAAAAACTATTATCCGAACACGGGTTTGACATTAGATCACCAAAGTTTTGGCAAGAGGGTTTTGATTATGTTAATCAACAAGTTAAAACACTATCATCTCTAAACTAATTTAAGATCTAAAATAGTTTCAATGAAAAATTAATTGTTATCATTGTTATTTTGTGGAGTGAAATCATCAATAATTTTTGTTATATCAAACATAAGAGAATCTTTAATTTTTTTTAATGATCCTTCAGGATTTTCAGATTGTGAAAGTAAATGATTAAGTTGGTCCAGTATAGCATATTGAACTCTAGATGTTAGTAATTCAGACATGCTTTTCTCACTAGTAAAATCTACTTCAGTAATATTTACTGCCTGATTAGCCATTTTAAAAGTAAAAGACGAAGAATAGCCACCCCTACTAAATGCAATATCTCTAAGAACTAATTTTTTTACTTCATCAGGATTTCCCATCCCAGTTCTAGCAACCATATCATTTAATTGATCTAATATAGCATACTGAACTCTAGTTTGTAATAATTCAGGAATAGTTTTTGCATTTTCGATTTCAGTGACACTAACTTTATCATCACCAATTGTGATAAATTTATTCATAATCGTAATTAGAATTATTTTATGTATAAAGTATTTCTAAAAATTAATTTTTGAATAATTTAGAATAATGGGGCCGACAGTCCAACGCATGGACTGCCGGCTTGTTCCCCGAACGGTTTGAATTCGATGTCAATTTTATACCATAAATAATATGATTTAAACGTTTGAAGTTATTTTATGTCTAATTTCTTAGGCTTTATTTTCCTAATTGTTCCCAACAAAATCCCTATTGTGATTCCCAATTGATAAAGAAAGTACAGTAAGACTTCAAAAGTACTAGGAGTAAGATCAGTAAATCGACTTATAGCGGTAAAAACCAATAACAAACTACTAAAAAAGAAAACAAATCCTTTTACAATTCCATGTAAATGAGTGAATTTTAAAATAACAAAAGTCATCACCATGATTGAAATTGCCAATACGGTTAGAAAACCAGTATTCATTCCAAAAACTAAGAAAATAGAGGAAATGACATCTCCAGTGTTGGAAACAGACAACGTTGCCAAATCAATTTTTTCAGGAGATTGAAAACGAGGTACACTAAGAATTGCATTAATTAAAAATAAAATAAATAATGTAATAGATACAGTTTTCAAATGATTTTGCAAACGGGTAAATCTTTGAAGTATTGCCCTACCAAGAATGATACCTTGAGATAAACCAATACCAAATGTACTTAAAATTACTATTAATTGGATTAAAGGATCATTGAAACTTTCAACAAGCATAGGAATTAATGCCATATACTTAGAAAACCACGTACATCAAAATATGAGTTTCCTAAAATATAGAAAGTATAAGAATTTTTCAAAAAACTAAAAAGAAGTAAATTTAATATTTCATGATCAAAATTCCAGTACATGTTAAAACTAATTTTAGCTGTAATGGTCATTACAATTAGCGGGATTTCATTAAATCAAGCATATTCACAGGAAATTGGACTATCCACATTCCAAGAATCAGCTCAAGTGATCATAGATGAAAAAATATACCAAAAAACTACAGCTTCAATTACATTATTTAGCTCAAATGTTCAGGAAATCATTATTCCAATAGAATTGGAGCAAAAAATTCGAGAAGATCAATGGGTACAGGCAGTAGTTTTAACAAATGAGAATAATTGTGTGTTAGGTGTCGTTGATCAATCATGCATAATAATCAACATAGCAAGAAATCCAAATGATGCAGGAATTAATGCAATACAGGATTCTACTAGAAAAATTGCCGATTCATATATTGATGAAATTAATAGATTATTTGATACAAATGCTAAATTTTTCCAAGTATTCATCCATACTTCAGATAAATCAAATGAAGCATTAGAAACATCAGGTATTATTTCAGGTACAGGAACAATTTCAGCAGTATATACAATGCCAATGGAAGATACAGATTCAATGTATGGAAAAATGTCAGCCATGCTCCTATCAAAACAAATCAGAGAAAGTGGAGGATTTTATGATATATCAAAAAAATTGGCAAATGAAGAAAACGCTAAAATGTCATTTACAATAATACCTACAGAATCAAAATCTAATTTACAATTAAGAGTATCATCAGATAATCCATTAGATATTTCAAATCAAATTGAAAGAGAACCCACAAAAATTAATCCGTTAGAATTTTTTAAAATAAATGAACTTAACAGATCAGATTATTTCTCCACAGGGAATTATCCATTAAATTCCATATTTCAAATAATAATACTATCAAATGAAAGCACAAATGTATCAGATGTTAAAGGAAACATCATTCCAACACAAAACATCGATGGAATTGAAATTCCAATTGAAATTACAAAGGAAGGATGGGTTTTTGATCCTCAAGAAGGGCAAAAAATTCAAGGAAAATATATTTTTGGAGAAAACACATCAGTAAGTGAAGATGAATTAAAATTTTCATTGGGTGGAAATGATATTCAATTCAAAGAAACAGAGTCAAAAGAATCAATCATAGTAGGAATAATAATTGCAATAGTCTCACTTGGGGCGGCAGTATTTTATCTTAAAGGATATAAAAAATAATTAAACTATTAGGACCGCTGCTGCAAACACAGTAGTCCATTTTCCATCTTTGTCACCCTTTGTAGATTGAGTTACATTATGAGTATTGTAAATTTCACCAGAAATCATCCATTGTTGTCTTTTCTCATCCCAATCTTTATCAGCATCAAAAGGGATTCCCAAAGAAGAAGCCAACATTTGTGCAGCAATATCTTCAGCATAATCCCCTGCTTGAATTTCATTTTGACCAAAAGATTCGTATTCAGACAGATAACCATACCGGTTACTATCTTTAGGTTGGGCAATTCCAACGGAAGCAGAACAAACTCTATGAGGTTCCTTAGTTTGATTCTTTGAATATATCGTAAACAAAATTTGTCCTGGTTTAATTTTTTTCAAACCTTCCTTTCGACTAATCAACTTAGCTTGAGGAGGGAAAATACTAGAAATCAGTACAATGTTAGTTCCAGCAATACCTGCATCTCTTAACGCATATTCAAAACTAGTCAACCTATCTTCATGAACGCCTTTTCCTTTTGTAAGAAATAATTCTTTAGCTACTAAATCCAACATAATTAAATTCCAGTTAAAAAATTATTATTTATACTTTAATTTTGCAGAATAAAATGCATTAATCAGATTTTGATTTTTTCTTTTTCTTTCTTTTATCAGGTTGTGCTTGAATCTGAGTTAGAAAAAGAAACGTAAAGAAAGCACCCATTCCAATATTGATTATACCCATGAAAGTAACCATTATTTTCATACTTGGAGGAGTAATCTCCGATAAAGCAACAATTATGCCAACAATACCAATTGCATAAAACATGACCATCAAAACTTTGACTTTGATGGGAGCAATGTATCTCATATCAAATATCATAAAGTCAATGTTATAAATTGAAAGGTAATATGCAATTTTTAAAAAAAATATGAAATTAGCCTCAGGTAACACTTTAAACCTGAAAAATTTTATTTTATTTCGTGCCAATGTAGCTCAGCCTGGTAGAGCAACTGATTTGTAATCAGTAGGTCATGGGTTCAGATCCCGTCATTGGCTTTTAATTTTAAAAAAAATAAGATTTAGATAAAATACAATAAGAACCAATAGATAATTTCAAAATAAGATCCATGACTTCAGAAAATTTTGAGGAAATTCCTAATCAAGGTGAAAAAATAATTAAAAAATCAACATTCAACATCCTCGTCATAAGTCTCATCATTACAATTGGAATTGCAGCATTTTTAGCTGGCACGTATACAACAAATCTAAATTCAGATCATGTTTCACAAGAACAATTCAAAAATGAAATTGCAAAATTGGAGTTAAAAATTCTTGAAAAACAATTGCCAACAAAACAACCTAATGTACCATTAAAAATTTCTACAGATAATGATCCAGTTATAGGAAAACTAGATGCACCAATTACAATCATAGAATTTTCAGATTTTCAATGTCCATTTTGTGCAAAATTCCATATAGATACACTTCCATCAATTATGAATGAATATATCAAAAATGGCCAAGTAAAATTAGTTTTTAGAGATTTCCCAATTCAAAGTATCCATCCAAATGCATTACCAGCATCAGTTGCAGCAGAATGTGCAAATGAACAAGGAAAATTTAAAGAAATGCACGATTTGTTATTTGAAAATCAAAGAGAATGGAATAATCAGAATACGAATGATGTGATAAGTACATTCAATCAATATGCATCAAAAATGAATTTGGAAGAAGAAAAATTTGATTCATGTTTAAGAAATGGAAAATATATTGAAGAAATTCAAAAAGATCTAGATGATGGTCGGGCATATGGAATTTCAGGAACACCAGGATTTTTTGTAGGAAATGATCAAATAGGATTTATCGAATTAAAAGGAGCACAGCCTTTTGAGAATTTTAAAAAAGTAATAGATAGTCAGTTAAAGAATTAAAATAACAAGCGTTTATTAGACCTGATTCGAATTTTGGAATTATCGGAATAATGACGAACAAGCAATGAGCTTTATCGTCATTGCTTAAGAGAAGAAAACAAAATGACAAAATTTAAAGATCTAGGATTAAAAGAAGAAGTACTTAGAGGTATTACTGATCAAGGCTTTGAAGAAGCTTTTGAAATTCAAGAAGCAGTAATCCCAGTGTTACTATCAGGCAGAGATGTTGTAGGTCAGGCCCACACAGGTTCTGGAAAAACAGCAGCTTTTGCATTATCAATGTTAAACGACATTACACCAAAACAAGGAATTCAAGGATTAATCATGGCACCAACAAGAGAATTAGCCATGCAAATTAGTACAGAAATTAAAAAAATGGGAAAATATACTGGAATTAAAATTGCCACAGTATACGGAGGACAAGGAATGGGAATACAATTGGATGCCCTACATAGAGGTGTTGAAATTATTGTAGCAACCCCAGGTAGACTCATAGACCATCTCAAAAGAGGATCAATAGAATTAGGTGATGTAACACATATTGTGTTAGATGAAGCAGATACAATGCTCGATATGGGCTTTGTAGATGATATTCAATTTATTTTAGACTTATCCCCAGAAGACAGAGTAATGTCATTGTTTTCAGCAACAATGCCAACAGCAATTTTGAGATTAGGTGAAGATTATTTACATAATCCAAAACAATTTTTATTAGATGCAGATGATCTTAGTGGCGAAGGAATAGACCAATCATTTTTAGTAATTAAAGACAGAGACAAATTCAAGTATTTGTTAGATTTCATAAAACCACTAAAAGGTCAAAGCATTGTATTTTGTTCAACAAAATACAGAACTAGAGATGTTGCAAAGTACCTTCATCAAGAAAAATACAACGCAGTAGCAATAGAAGGTGACATGTCACAAAGCAGAAGAGAGCAATCAATGGCAAAATTTAGAAACGGTAAAGCAGACATTCTCGTTGCAACAGATGTAGCATCAAGAGGCATAGATGTACCAAGGGTGGAGTTAGTAGTAAATTACGATGTACCAAATCAAGAAATGGCATATTTTCACAGAATAGGAAGAACAGCAAGAGCAGGAACTGAAGGTAGAGCAATAACATTTGTTTCATATTCATCAGTCGGAGATTGGAATATTATTAAACGTCAAATCAAAGTACCGCTAAGAGATCTTAATCAAGAAATGAATATTGAAATTTCAATACCAGACCCATTAAAGAGACAATCTTCACCTAGAAGATACGGTGGTGGTGGTTCAAGATCTAACTACTCAAGAGGAGGAAGTAGAGGTGGCGGTTACGGTAGAGGTGGCGGTTACGGTAGAAATTCCAGAGATGACCGAGGAAGTAAAAGAAGAGATAGCGGTGGCGATGGCAAAAATAGCTATGGCGGACGCAGTAGATGGTAATATTACAAAAATTTAAAGATAAGAACCCATTAGATAATTCAAGGTAAAAGAATGCACAAAGGCTTCATTTTATTAAATTGTGATTTAGGCGCAGAAGAATACATTGTAGATGAATTAAAACAGATGGACATAATCAGGAATGCATACTTAACTTTTGGCGCATATGATGTAATTGCAGAAATTGAAACAGAAGATCAAGAAGGATTTGAAAAAGTAGTAGCAACAATCAGAAAGCTATCAAGAGTAGTAAGCACTATGACATTAAATGTAATTGATACTGGCAAATAAACAAAAATTATTTTTTATCTAATTTCTTTTGTAGTTTAGAATTTTCGACTTCTAAGATTTTTACTTTCTTGACTACCTTTTTCAATTCAGTATTCATTTTTTTCAGATCTGTTTCTAGTTTTAATAAATTGGTTAATGAGCGAGGGACTTTTTTAGTAGGAATATTATTGGTAGTAGATTTTTCTTTCAATTCTTTTTCCCCAACAAAGTTCTTTTTAGATCTTTCTACTAAAAAGTCATAAACTAAGTTTCTTTATCATCATTTTCATACCCTAATTCTTCGAGAACTTTAGAGTAAGCTTCAGGATCAATTTCTTTTAACTGAACTATTACATCAAAAAAACGTTTTTCAACATCCTCAGTCATAATATACCAATAGATTTTCCACCTAAAATTATTGCCATTATTGTAAAAAAATAAGGATATTCAAAGAAGATTAGCACTAGTAAAAAAAGAAAGTTCTACATAAATATCAAAAATATTTCCTAAAATCAGATTAAAAAATGACGGATACAGTATGGGGAAATGGACACAGCATTATTTCAACAGAAAGTTTTCAACTCAACATAACTCATAGAAAAGATGGAAATTCAGAGAAATATCCAGATACAGTTAAAATTATTATTTCAGGAGTGGATTTACCAGGATTATCAGACAATAAATCAGATTGGACAGTAGAAAATCTTCAAAATGTTATTGTCGATGCATTTCTAAAATGTGAAATTGATTCAAAAACAGATAAAGGCGATTTAATTGCAAAAGTATCGCATTCAGGGGCTGCAGGATATTAATTGTGGAATTCAATAACAATTACAAATAATCAAATAAAAAATGAGGATATCAAAAAAATAATTGATGGAAAAAATTCTGCAATAATTATAAAAAAATTTTTAAAAAAAGAAGACTGTAAAAAAATAATTAGAAAAATATCTAGTATGAATATAGAAAGGGATTCAAATAAATTTAATCATATTGGTCCATTTTTGATGAATTATACAACAAAAAAAGAAAAATATTTTCAAAATGCAGAAAAAGCAAATCAAGTGTTTAAAAAAATATTTTCAAATGTAGAAAATCCTGTGAATAAAATTAAAACAACAATATCAAAAATTTTTCCCGATTATAAAATTTCAGGAATTAGAGAAAATCAAAGAAATTATGCATTATGTACTATTAGAAGACATGAAAATGGAAAATCAATCCCATTACACAAAGATAATGTAAGTTATGAGGGCGTGGAATATGAAGTATCAAAGATCAATACTCAGCTATCATGTATTTTACATTTACAAGAAACTGAAAAAGGCGGAAATTTATCAATTTACAATAAAAGATGGAAGAAAAAATTAGAAAAATATAGAGAAATAGAATTCGGATATAATTCAAACATTAAAAAAAAATCATTGTCAGATACAATTGAAACAAAGTTAGGGGATTTAGTAATTATTAATCCAAATTATCTTCACGAAGTAAAAGAAATTCAAGGTATTTCTGACAGGGTTACATTAGGAATGTTTTTTGGAATTGAAAATAAAACTAAAAAGATCTTTTTCTGGGCATGATATTCATCAAAGTATTCCAAATAAAGGAAAAATTGGATTAATTAATGGAATAGAGTAGATTAAGGGATTAATTGTTATATGAGTTAATCAAGATTTATTCAAATTGCAGAAAATTGATTATGAAGGAACAGTATGGGTATTAAATTACAATAATCCAGAACCGCTATTAGATCATGCCATTCACATGTTAGAAAGACACGGAGTAAAACGTGAAGATATGGAGATTACAGAAACACCAAAAGCCAAAGTAGGCGCAATTGTTGTTGAGATATGGCCCTATGAATTGGTCGTAGCTAGAGTAAGAACAACTAGAAATGATTCATTCATTAGCGGTACTGAATTTAACATCGAATTAAAATTAGACGAAAATGGAAATTACATAGATTACCTTTGAAGAAAAAGAAAATTCAAAATATCATTATTCTCAGTATTGCAATTACAATAATTGGTGTAATAATTGCATATAATTATTCAATAGACACTACAAAACAAAAGGGATTACAATTTGGAAATGAATTAAGTCAAATTGAAAATAATATTTCTGAAATACAAGGAAAGTTTTATTCTGAAAAAACAAAATGGGTCGAAGGATCAATTTCTAAAGAAGAATTATTAAAATTTTATGAAACTCATATTGACAATTTTAGAGAAATAATTTCAGAGTATGACAAATTAACACCACCAGAATTATTTCAAAGTTCAGTAGCATTACTAAAAATTTCAGCTGAAACTCAACTAGAAAGTGATTTACAATTTATCGAATGGATAAAAACAGGAGATGATAAAGCAAAAATCAGATCAGACACGTTAATTCAAGAAGCATATGAATATCAAAATTTAGGATTAGTTGAATTTCAAACAGCAAAAGTAGGCATAAAACATTATGTTGGAGGAGAAAAATTTGAAGAGCCACAAGGAGTTTCTCCACAAAAGGTAGTTCTAGTAACAGAAAAGATGAAAAAACAATGTAATGAGCAATTTAGAAACAAATTAGGAGAATTTGATTCCAATGAAAAAGAAATTGAGTGGTTTAATTGCAACAATAAAGCAAAAGAATGGAAGATAGAACATATGCCATAAAAAAAATTAAAGTAATTCTAATTTTTCCAACATGGTTAAAGTTGGATAAATTTCTTGCAATAAATTAGATTTTTCAAGAGGTGTGGGTTTTGAAAATTTTATAGGAAAAGTTACAGTCAACATATCTTGATCAGTATGAGAAATACCAACAAAATGAGAAGTATTATTTATTTCAGAAAGAAAAGATTCCCATTTTTTTAAATGAATAGATACACGGGACATATTTTGTTGCACTTTAGAAATAGTTGTATTCAAATCAGTATCAAATAGTTGAAATTTTACTAAAGGAATCATTATCATTCCACCCAATATATAATCATGATTTTTAATTTTTGATAAAATTAAATCTTCAGGATTTTTTATTTTAGAAAGATCACCATAATCAGGATCAAAATAACCAGAAATCAATTTTTTAGAATCAAATATACGAAAATAGCCATCTTCAAATTCTAATTTCCAAGATAACAAGAAATTACTCACCAACAACTAATTACTAAACTTTTATTCAACAATTTACAGATTATACGATTATACAGTCACAAATAAGAAAGTGTTTTCAATTATCAGTTTCAAGTAAATTCAATGCTTTTTGTAAGGATACCTCAAGTTCATTAATTCGTTTTCTAAGTTCTATATTTTCATCCCTTAAAGAATCTCTTTCTTTAGTAAGTATTTCATTAAGATCCATAATTAAGCAAAAAACAATACACTATTTTTATATTACAATTTAATCTAGGTGTAAAAATCAAATTCAGTACTACAAAGTATGAGAATTTACTAATTTCTCATCCAATAATTTTACTTCAAAAATATCTTTTAAAAAATATTTTTGTTTTGAGTGACTAGCACAAAGCAATACAGAAGACCTAGAATCTCCAACATTATACACAGTAAGATTAATTGGTTTATTATTACAGCATATACGACTAACATCAATACCAGTAACTTGTTTTGCCATTTCAAACCAAATCAATTTTTGAATTTTATTAAGATGACGTATTGATTGTAAAGCTAAAGTTTGTTTTTTAATTTGTCTTAATGTTTTCCTTATTTCTGGTGAAAGATGTTCAAACAATATTCAAAATAAAATTGTCATTTACATAAGTTTATCACATTTAATAAAAGATAATTAAATAAACTAGGAATCAAAGTAAAGATATGTCAATATCAAAAGAAAATAAAGAATTCATAGACAGTCTAATTGAATATTATATTAGCGAATCAGAATCATACAAACAAATTGCAGAAAATTTCAAATCAGAAGTAGAATCAATTCCAGACACTGCATTTGGCATAATCACTGGATGTGTATATTCAGGATTTCTACAAGCATATCAAAATCAACAACAAACACCCAGTCTAGAGGACATTGATGAATTTAATCAAATAATTAAAAAAAAGGCATTATTAATTAAAAAATCAATTACAGAACCAAGGGAAATTAAAACTGAATCCAAGTAGAAATTAAAACTAGGCACAGATCTAGTCTAAATATAAAGAAACTTCATCAAGAAATCAAAATGTAAGTAATTTAAAAAAAAGCAGTACAGTTTAATTTGAATTGTAAAAAATAAATGTATGAAAATTGAGGGCGGTAAGATTATTTTTGGTTTAGGAGTATCATCAGCTGTAGCAACTGCAGTAATTGCACTATATTTCTCAATTCGTTAAAGATAAATCATAAAGATAATACAGTAAAATATTGTCTGCAACAAATGAATTTAAAATAACACAGATAGTAGATAATGGTCAAATAATTCAATTAACATTGATTGAAAATGTTTCTACAGAACCAATTTCACAAAAACAAATGATCATAGAAAATGTTTCTAAAAAATTAGATTCCGAAACAAAAGAACAAGTAATGCCATTGTTAGAAGCAATTTTACAAGCACAACCAACTGTGAATATTAAATCATATCAACAAACACAAATTACAATAGCAATGCCAAAATCAAGATACGATGGTATGGGCAGACCACAGGTAGGCAGTACAATAGAAGTTAACTTAAAAAAAATCTAAAGTTTTGAATTTACTTCATCTAAAGTATGTAATGCCAATGAACAAGTAAAGTTTTTACAAATAAAAATAGAGGTTCTATCTTCAAAAGATTTACCAGTAAAGAAAGGATATTCAGAGAGAGACTTTAACTGATCAGAATTTTGAACAGTTACCATAAAAGAATTGGGCAAATAATTTGTGAATAATGATTTACAGAGTTCAGAGTTTTCAGAATTAATAACGGTAATTTCAATAGGCTTTTCTAAATACAAAGAAAGAGTATTCAACAAATATCCAAATCCAAATGGATTTTCAGCAGCAATTTGTGCCTGAGATTCCATTATTTTCATTGCAATATCAAGAAAACGGGGTTCTTGAGATAAATGATATAATCGCAACATTACAAAAGAAGAAACAGAATTTCCAGAAGGTAAGGATAAATCATAATTACTCTTTGGGCGAATAATTAATTTTTCATGATTGTCAGAAGTCATAAAGAAACTATTATTTTCTGAATCCCAGAAATGATCAATTAAATGATGACCCAATTTTAATGCAAGTTTAAGATATTTGGAATTGGGTTCAATTTCAAATACATCCAATAATGCATTTACAAAATAAGAATAATCTTCAAGATACCCATTAATTTTTGCAGTACCATTTTTGTAAGTTCTTAATAGATCATTATCAACAAATAAATTTTTTTCTATAAAAGAAATACAATTTTTAGCAGCATCCAGATATCTAACATCGTTTGTAACACGAAAACCTTTTGCAAAAGCAGTTATCATTAATGAATTCCATGAAACTAAAACTTTGTCATCCAATCCAGGAGAGATTCTTTGAGATCTTACTTCTAATAATTTTTTTGAACATGAATTTATAATCTCATATACTTTTTGTTCTGAAATTCCAAAATTAAATGCAACAGTGGAAGTATTAAGATTATTACAAAGAATAGTATTTCCCTCCCAATTTCCACCATCTGTTACATCAAAATAAAGACAAAATATGTCAGCATCACTTCCAAGAATTTCTTTAATTTCTTTTTTAGTCCAAACATAAAATTTACCCTCTACACCTTCAGAATCTGCATCATATGCAGAATAGAAACCACCTTCAGAAGAAGTCATTTCACGTAAAACAAAATCAAGTGTTTTTTGTAAAATATCAAGATAAAAAGGATCTTTAGTAATTTGATAAGCTTCACAATAATTTACAGGCATGAGAGCATTATCATAAAGCATTTTTTCAAAATGAGGAACCAACCATTTTGTGTCAGTTGAATATCTATGAAATCCACCTCCAATTTGATCAAAAATGCCACCCTTTGCCATTTTGTTTAGAGTTTTTAATGCAAATTCATTGAACTTTGGTAAATTAGCCATCTTAGAGTATCTAAATAGAAATGAAATGTTTGCAGCATTTGGAAATTTAGGAGCAGAACCAAATCCACCATATGTAGGATCACCTAATTGAAATAAATTCATAGCAGCTTCATCAAGCAAAGTTCGTTCCAATTTTGTTGGAACAGTAATTTTTTCTGTTTTATGTAATGCATGAATAAAACTTTCTGCAGATTTTTCAACGTCTTTTGGTTTTTCTTTCCATGCTTGCGCCAACTGTCTACAGATACTTCCAAAACCAGGTCGACCATAGGAATCCAACACAGGAAAATAAGTTCCAACATAGAATGGTTTTTGATCAGGAGTAAGAAAAACGCTCAAAGGCCAACCACCCTGTCCTGTCGTAATTTGACAAGCCTTTTGATAAATATCATCTATGTCAGGACGCTCTTCTCTATCAACTTTTATGTTTACAAAATGTTCATTCATAAATTCAGCAACATCATTATTTTCAAATGATTCATGTGCCATTACATGACACCAATGACATGCACTATAACCGACACTCAGAAAAATGGGTTTATTTTCATCTTTAGCTTTTTGTAATGCTTCGTCATTCCATCCATACCAGTTAACAGGATTTTCTGCATGTTGAAGTAAATAAGGACTGGTTTCATCAATAAGATTATTTTTAACCATAATTAATCATAAATTTTAGAATATTTGTACCTAGATACAAAAATAATTACCAAATACCCTTACCTTCAGTTAATTCGTAAATTCTAACATTAATTCTTTTAAGGAATTTTGATTTTGATTTGTTAGCTTTTTTATCATGACTATAATCTTTTTTTTCAAGTAATACTTGTAATCTTGCTAATTGTTCTAAAGATAATTTATCAAATTCATGTTTGGATGAAGAAATTAAAGTTAATAATTTAATTCGTTCACGATCTTCAGAGGTAACATCAGTCATATCATAATACACATCATTTTAAAAATAAATCTTATCTTACTACAATATTTAGAGATAAAATAAAAACAGTATGTTAAAATTCAATGAAAAAATTTTCAATTTATGGAAAAAATGCGTGCAATGGTACTTTCAGAATGTGCAAAAATTGAAACAAATCCTTTGAAATCAACTAAAATAGATAAACATCAGATTGAAAGATCAAATGAAATATTACTAAAAATAGAAGCTTGTGGTGTGTGTCATTCTCAACTTCATGGAATTGAAGGAGATTGGAAGCACATAGGAATTCCAGATACATTACCAATTGTTCCAGGACACGAAGTTGTTGGAGAAATAATTGAGATAGGAGAAGATGTGACTAAATTTAAAATTGGAGATAGGGCAGGGATAACTCCACTATTAGAAGCATGTAAAAATTGCCAATACTGCAATGAAGGAAAAGAGTATCTTTGTGAATCATCAAAAATTACAGGTGAGACATTGAAAGGAGGGTATTCAGAATACATCACAGTAACAGAAGATTTTGCTACAAAAGTTCCAAATAATATGAAATCAGAGTATGCTGCACCATTATTTTGTGCAGGGATAACAGCTTACAAAGCAGTAAAAGCTGCAGAACCAAAAATAGATAAAAAAATTGGAATATTTGGTATTGGAGGAGTAGGACACATGGCAGTACAATTTGCCAAAATAGAAAAATGTAAAGTAATTGCATTTTCAAGAACTCAAAAGCACTTAGATGTAGCAAAAAAATTAGGTGCAATTGATACAATGATATTTTCTAAAGAACAAGAAGAATTTCTAAATAAATTAAAAGAAAAACAAGGATTATTAGATGCTGCAATTGTATTTGCTCCAGCAGATATTGTTACAGATACTGCAATAAAATCAGTAAAGAAGGGAGGAATAATTGTAATTGCAACAGTAGGAGAAAATCCAGAATTTAGTGCATTTGAGGAAAAAACAATTCGAGGCACACTGATAGGATCAACAAAAGACATGGAACAAGTCATAAAAATATGTGATGAAAATGACATTGAAGTAATTTACGAAACATTTCCATTAGAAAAAGCAAATGAAGCATTACAAAAGTTAAAAGATTCAAAAATAAATGCACGTGCAGTTTTGGTTCCACAGATTTAGAGGGGAATAAAGAGAATCAAAATGAATTGTAAGAGATGTCATCATACAGATGAAGTTCACATTCCAGATGAAAAAAGTAAGTTGATGATAAAATTAGGTGAATGTAAAATTCCAACCTGTACATGTAAACAGTTTTTCAGCCCAATTGAAGAAATAGATGAAGATTTATTGTAGGAATTAGAAATATTATAAAAATAAATAATTTATGAAATTTTTATTTTCAAAAGATTAAATCGATAAAATTGCGACAAATGCAGATACAAATACAATTGCAATTGTATTAAGTAATTTAATTACTGTGTTAAGAGCAGGTCCTGCTGTATCTTTGTAAGGATCTCCAATAATATCACCTACTACTGCAACTTTATGAATTTCAGTTCCCTTCTCACCTTTCATTTCAACTAATTTCTTTGCATTATCCCATGCACCACCAGTATTTGCCAAGTGGTATGCCAACAATATTCCAGTAACAACAGCACCCATCAACAATCCAGCTACTGCAGTTGGGCCCAATAAAATACCAAGAATAATAGGAGAAACGATTGCCACAAGTGCAGGTTTCCAAATTTCTTTAATGGAAGCTACAGTTGCAATATCCACACATTTTGCATAATCAGGTTTTGAAGTTCCAGCAAGAATACCAGAATCAGCTTTGAATTGACGTCGCACCTCATCTACCATTTTACCTGCAGCTCTAGATACACCATTGATTAATTGACCAGTAATAATAAATGGAATTAATCCACCAATCAACAATCCAACAATGATTGCAGGATTTGTTAAACTATAATCTAAATCCAATACACCTGCAAATACATGTGCAGCTTCAAATTGAAATGCCTGAATCATAGCTAACGCAGCTAACGCAGCACTTGCAATTGCAAATCCCTTTGTAACAGCTTTAGTGGTATTTCCAACTGCATCAATTTCATCTGTTACTTTACGATTTTCTTCACCCATTCCAGTCATTTCAACAATACCACCAGCATTGTCTGCAATTGGTCCAAAAGCATCAATACTAAGAACAATTCCTGCAAGACTCAACATCGCCATTGCAGTCAAAGAAGTTCCAAAAATACCATAAAGTACTGGATCTGCACCTTCAGGTGCTGCTGCAGATGAAATAGCATAAGATACGATAATTGCAACAACTAATGCAATCATAAACGGTCCTGTGGATTGCATTCCTTTGATAATTCCCATTAAAGTTAATGATGCGTATCCCCATTTTGCAGAATCTGCAATTTCCTTTACAGGACCTTTTTTGTAACTCGTATAGTTATCAGTAATTTTTTGAATGACAGGGACTAGTATAACACCAATAACAGTGGTTCCAAATAATGCATATGCAGTAGAAGATTGATCAATAAATTGTGTAATAAAAATATAGTTTAATGCAATTGCGATAGCAGCTGAAACATAAAATGAACGATTGAGAGGCTTCATAACATCGGTTACCCCTTTTGAACCAACAATCACAACGCCGATGATTGATGCAATCATTCCAGAAGAACCAATTAAAATTGGATAAAGGAAAAAGTTTGGTGCACCAATTAATGCTGCAATGAGTAGTGCTGCAAGTATTGTAACAATATAAGATTCATAAACAT
>Ga0209044_1000862_pt1 | contig 21439 bp, 26 predicted proteins | sample SaaInlV_130m_DNA_FD_184655 | JGI IMG/M metagenome (GOLD analysis project Ga0209044, IMG submission 184655) | Marine microbial communities from expanding oxygen minimum zones in the Saanich Inlet - SI037_S4LV_130m_DNA (SPAdes) (version 2) | ecosystem: Environmental > Aquatic > Marine > Intertidal... | reverse complement strand
TAGTTTTTATTAAGAGTTAGATTTTTTGGTATAATTCTGACTTTTACGGCCGCATAGCTCAGTTGGTAGAGCAAGGGATTGAAAATCCCTGTGTCCCTAGTTCAATTCTAGGTGCGGCCACCATATTTCATAAAAAAGCGCACTTTGATGCGCTTTTTTATTGTCTTGAGAAGGGTCATTACGCAACAAGACTTACGCTTCAAGCCCAAAAAACATTAAATTTGACCGATTGTGCTGTTGTCAGATTATCTATATTAGTAAATTATAATATTATTAACTTGACATATTATGTTTTCGTGATATAATAGTTCACATGTCGACACTCTCCCCCAAGAATTATTCTCTCCTCAAGAGATAAGGTGTCGGCATACTAATTTAACTGAGACAAACATTATGAAAACAATCTTAAACATTCTTGCTATGACACTATTATCAGCCAATGCTTTTGCTGATATGTCAACGCCTTATGGTGTGTTTAATCCGTTAGCCATGTTTGAAAATTCAGTACATAAAAAAACACACCTAGCGAATTCTGCATTCTACAACTATGGTAATCGAGGCTATGATTTTGTGGTTGATAACGCACCTGCGTTAGCACCAACATTGCCAACGCAGGTGGCAAGACTAGATCGTTAAGCGCTAGTAGACAACTGCTGCGTTAATCGCAACCGTGCTAGGCATGACTAGCAAATCACTTTTAACACGAATATCGAGATGATCTTTTTCTGGTTTGTTTAGCATTCTAGCAGTGAAAGTGTTGTCGTTAAAAGAGAGTTTGACTCGATAGCCTTTTAACACTTTGGCTGTTTTTTTCTGATAACTCATATTCCAACAATTACGAGCACCAGAAGCACAGGGCGCTGTTACCTTCTCTAGGGTGTAATTCATGTAAATTGGCTCTACATTGACAACATTTGCTTGAATGATTTCAGTATTGTGCATAGTAGCAGTAGCACTACCGATTAAAGCTGTAAACAGAGCGATAATGGTAACAATTTTTTGAATAGGGAGTTGCATTAATTACTTGGCCTTTTTTAAAATAAATTATAAAGTATATTATATTTTTCTAATATTATGGTATAATAATAATTAGAAGATCATTATTCTCTCCCCCGAGATATATTTAATGATTTTCTATTAGGTAGTCGTTTTTTTTATTCTCCTCAAGTTTAGTTAGGCGGCTACCTCCTCCTCAAGATTTAATCCCCTTATGGGTGTGCCATGATATACACTTGCAACAGCTTTGCAACACTATCATTAGGGCATAATTTTATGATATTGTTATATTATCAGTACCTAAAGTTTTTAAACGTACGCAGCAGCAGCGTTTTAGGCGATTAGTGCAGTGTTTCTGTGCTGATATAGTCTTGCTTAGAAGGCTGTAAAGTCTCCTGAATTAGCAGGGTTCCCATGCGTACAAACTCGATAATTTCATTAAGATCCTGTGCGTTTTGCTCGGTATCGAGAACGTCAGCATCAAGCTTTGAAATTTCAGAAAGATCTTTAATCATTTCTAACGCATCTTCATCGGTAGTTGAAACCTTTTGCAAGCCTAATCCGACCAAATAACCTTGGCACCATTCGATCAGAGTGTTAGCTTGTTCGCCCAGTCTTGAGTCTTCATCAGCAATTAATAGTTGAAAATCAAGGGTGGCGTCATTTAGTTGGGATAGTGTTTCATTAAATATTTGCGCCAATCCTTCATGAGCAGATTTTTCATTAAGATTGTCCAGGTCGATACTCACCAGTACTTCATTAAGCCAATCATCTAGACTTAGGTCAGGCTTAACGCAGGCAAAGCCGCATAATATGCCGTGCGCACTGGAGATGGTGTCGTCGGTATTGAGATGGTGCAAGGTGGATTTAAAGGTGTCGTAATCTAATGGGTTATTCATGAGTTTTGAGCTAATGTTTGCATAACAGCCATGCGCACTGCAATACCGTTAGTGACTTGTTGCAAAATAATGGATTGTGAACAATCGGCAACCGTGGAGTCGATCTCAACACCTCGGTTGATTGGCCCTGGATGCATAACTAGGCAGTCTTTTTTGGCTAGTGCTAAGCGTTCTGGTGTAAGGCCGTAATGGTCAAAATATTCTTGTTCATTAGGAATGTCAGCTTCAATCATGCGCTCTTTTTGTAGGCGTAGAACAATAATAACATCACAATCTTTGAGTCCGATATCGATATTATCAAAACATTTAACCGCCTCACAGCGGCTTGAATCATGCTGTAAGCCTTCAGGGGCAATGAGTCGAATATCGGTTGTTCCTAGCATTTTAAGCGCTTGAATATCTGAGTGAGCAACCCTAGAGTGGGTAATGTCACCAACAATAGCGACTGATAAATTCTTGAAGTTTTGTTTATGTTGACGAATGCTAAGCATGTCTAATAAAGCTTGCGTTGGATGAGCGTTAATACCATCGCCCGCATTAAGAATTGACACGCCTTCTAGGTGTTGAGCAACATGATGCGGCAGACCTGATTGTTTGTGACGTATGATAAACATATCAATTTGCATGGCTTTGAGCGTATGCATGGTGTCCATCAAGGCTTCGTTTTTCTTTAATGCTGAGTTGGCTAAATCAACGTTAATGACATTAGCACTGCTACGCATCGCTGCAATTTCAAAAGTATTTCTGGTTCTGGTTGATGGCTCAAAAAATAAGTTAGCAACCGACATATCATCCAAAGCTTTTGATTTTTTAAGTCTGCCTTTGTTGTCAATCAGACTATCGGCCTTATCAAGAATATCAATTAAGTAGGATTTGGGTAGATTTTCAAGGCCTAAAAGATGGATTAACTTGCCAGAGTCGTCCAGCTGGGATTGGTTGCTAATCAAATCTTTTTTCATGAATCTCCTAACCAGGTTTGTAATATCAGCGCTGCTGAGAGTTTGTCCACCTCACCACGGCTTGCGTTTTTGTGATGGTGGTTATATTTTAATTGTTTTTTGGCTTCGTTTGATGATAAATACTCATCCACAAAAACCGTGTCAATATTGTATCTTGCGCTGAGTTTACGGCCAAAAGATTTGGCAATAAAAGTCATCTCCTGTTCTTTGCCATCTTGATCATACGGTACGCCAACAATAAATAAATCAGCCGTATGCTGGGTGATAATGTTGTCAAATCCTACCCAGTTGGTGGCGCCATTTTTATGGTGTGAGACAACATCAAGGCCAGCGGCTTGCGAGGTTAGGCTGTTGGCAATAGCAACGCCAGTGCGCTTGGTGCCAACATCAAAGCCTAGGTATGTTTTGATATTCATTTGAGTTGCTGTAAGAGTTGATAGCCCACGTAGCCATCAATTGGCTGTTTGTGGGCGCGTTGGTATTCACGTACTGCATTGCGTGTTTTGGGGCCTGATATGCCATCCGGCTCCCCTGTGTCAAATCCAAGTTGGTTTAGCGTGGTTTGTATGTGCATAATATTGTCACGACTTAGAGAAGGCTCTTTAATGGGGGTTGCATATAATTTACTGGTGCCGGCTAATCTGTCGGATAAATGACCTACAGACAGAGCGTACAAAATAGAATGGTTCCAGCGCAAAATTGCACGAAAATTTTGATAAGCTAAAAAAGCGGGCCCTTGATAACCCATGGGTAATATCAGTGAGGCACTCATGGTGGATTTGGGTAGTGATTGGCCGTTGGCTGTTTTTACTCCCAAGGCGCGCCATTCATTAACTGTTTTTTTAACACTGAGTGTTGCCAATTGGTAATCAAAAGAAGATGGAATGCTAACTTCTCTACCCCATCGTTGTCCTCGTTTCCAGCCGATTTTTTGTAAGAAGTTAGCTGCACTAGCAAAGATGTCCTGGGTGTTATCCCATAGACCAATTTTTCCATCTTTATCAGCATCTACGCCGTAAGCTGCAACATTGGTTGGCATAAATTGAACATTGCCCATTGCTCCCGCCCAAGAGCCTTTGGCATCAGCTGGAATCTTATCGTCATCAATTAGTTTTAATAGTGTTAATAGTTGTTGAGTAAAAAATGCTCGGCGTCGCTGGTCATAGCTAAGTGTGGCTAGAGATCGAACCAGGCTTAAGTTGCCCATATAACTACCATAGTTGGTTTCTAATCCCCAAAAGGCGACAACAATATGAGGCGGAACGCCATAGTGTTGGTAGTTTTCCTGCAGTGTTTTTTGATGTAGTTTAAGTTTTTGAGCGCCCTTATTAAGGCGATACTCGCTAACTCTAGAGCCTAAATAGCGCCAAAAATTTTGGCTAAACTCAGCCTGGGTTTGATCCAGTTTGATTACTTTTGGGTTGGGTGTTAGTCCTAAAAAGGCTTGGTCAAGTGTGGCGTCAGAGATGCCCTGAGCAGTCGCTTGTTGGCGAATATCCAGCAAGAATTCTTTAAAGCTTTGGCTCTCAGGCACGAGTTTTGGTGCTAGGGTATCATTGGCAAATACCGAGTAAGAGAATAACAAGCAAATAAGCAATCTAAACATGACAAAATTATAATGCCTAAGCTGTTCACTATCCTTGTCTTTTTAGGGCTAAGTGCTTGCCAGTCTGCCGATCAAAATGATGAAGTTGAAGGGCGTACTATGGGGACAAGCTATAGTATTAAAGCTCAGACTATCAAGATTGATCAGCATCAGATTGATCAGCGCTTGAAGCAAATTAACCAAATTTTTTCTAGCTGGGATCAAAATTCAGAGCTGTCCGCATTAAATCGTCAACCCGTTGGGGGAGTGGCGGATATCTCAACTGACATGTCCTTTGTCTTGAGTGAGGCAGTTAGTTTACATGGTCAAACAAGTGGTTTTTTTAATCCTGGAATGGGTCAACTTATTGATGTGTGGGGTTTTGGAGTGGCTGATGTTAAGCATAAGCCCAGTCGATCAGAGATTGCTAAAGCATTAAACAACTCCCTTATTGAGCAATTAAAGTTAAGCAAATTAAAACTTGAAAAAAGTGCAGACATACAGCTTAATTTATCAGCTATTGCCAAGGGCTACGCTGTGGACGAAATTGCTAAAATATTGAATAATCAGCAGGGCGAGCGGTTTATGGTGGAAATTGGGGGGGAGATTAAAGTTAAAGGAAGCTGGTCAATTGGTATTGAGGCGCCTGTAGGTCAGCCGGCTATTGCTATTAATTTGGTTGATGAGTCTATTGCAACTTCGGGAAATTATCGTCAATATTTTGTTTGGCAGGGTAGGCGCTATGCACATATTTTGGATCCGCATACGGGGCTACCAGTTGACAGCGATCTATTTTCAGCAAGTGTGATCCATAAAAGCAATATGTTGGCGGATGCCTATGCAACAGCAATGATGGCAATGGGCAGTGTTAAGGCCGCTAAAATGGCACGACAACTAAAGCTTAAAACGGTATTAATTTTAAATAAATGTGGTGACCCTTGCTTGTCACAAAATATTATAAAGATTGGATTATGACACCACTTGCAGAAACACTCAGGCCTAAGGATTTGCAAGATTTTTGTGCGCAATCTCACCTATTAAACGATACTCATCCGCTTAAGCAAGCCATTAATAATAAGCAGCTGCATTCAATGATCTTGTGGGGGCCGTCAGGTGTCGGAAAAACCACCTTAGCACGCATTATGTGCGCTCAAATTGAGGGTTATTTTGTGCAATTGAGCGCAGTATTGGATGGCGTTAAGGAGCTTAGGGTAGTCATTGAAAATGCTAAGAAATATCAAAATATAGGTCAACCAACTGTATTGTTTGTCGATGAGATACATCGCTTTAATAAAGCACAACAAGATGCGTTTTTGCCACATATTGAGTCCGGACTGATTACCTTAATTGGCGCTACAACTGAAAATCCTTCGTTTGAGCTTAATCGAGCATTGCTTTCGCGCGTGAGTGTGTATGTGCTTGAAGCGCTTGATGAAATCGGTTTAACGCAAATATTACAACGCTGTTTGGTGCATCTGAATTTGACACTCGATCAACCTTCACAAGATAAAATTGTGGCTAGCAGTAGTGGCGATGCTAGACGCTTGATTAATAGTGTTGAAAAAATTGATCAGGCAAAACTAAGCCCCTTAAATGCACAAAGTATTGGTCAATTTTTACAAGATAAAGTAGCCAGCTTTGATAAGGGTGGCGATATTTTTTATCAGCAATTATCGGCTTTTCATAAGTCGGTGCGCGGATCTTCGCCTGATGGGGCGCTATACTGGATGGCGAGAATGCTGGTAAGCGGTTGTGACCCAAAGACGATAGCCAGACGATTGCTTGCGATTGCCTCAGAGGATATTGGTAACGCTGATCCAAGGGCGCTTGAGATTTCTCTAAATGCTTGGGATGTATACGATCGTTTGGGGGATAAAGAGGGTAATCGAGCCATTGCGCAGGCAGTAGTTTATTGCGCTGTTGCGCCCAAATCTAATGCGCTTTATAAGGCTTTTAATCAAGCCATGGCCGAGGCTAAAGCAACTGGTGATTTGCCAGTACCAAAGCACCTGTGTAATGCACCAACAGAACTGATGAGTGATTTAGGCTACGGACAAGGGTATCGCTATGCCCATGATGAAATAGACGGCATTAGCCATGGTCAAACTTATTTTCCAGAGGGTTTAGGTGAGCTGTGTTATTATCAGCCAACCAATCGCGGGTTAGAGATTAAAATTGCAGAAAAATTGAAAAAAATACGAGGAGAATTATGACGCTATTACCTACTGTTTTAGCCATCGGTACCGGTGCTACCATAGGCGCTACTATGCGTTACTACCTAACTCAGTTTATGAATGCCACAATGGGCTCAGCCTTTCCTTATGGCACCTTAAGTGCCAACATTATCGGCTCTTTTTTAGCAGGCATTTTGGTGGTAATTGTTATAGAAAAAGCAGCCTTAAGCGAGGTTTATAGATTGATGCTGCTAATTGGCTTAACTGGCTCTTTGACAACCATGTCAACCTTGTCTTGGGAATCTGTTGAAATGATTAGCCTGGGGCATTACGGACAGGCTGCAATTAATATTTTATTGAACGTTTTTTTATCGTTAACAGCAGCAGGTGTAGGCGTTGCGTTAACCCGATATTTTTTGCCTAATTAGAAACATTTTGATTTAACCTCTCTTCAATGGCATCGAATAAGGTGGCGGCAATATTAAGATCAAATTGAGTATCCAGCTCACGAATGCAAGTTGGACTGGTGACATTGATTTCAGTAATATAGTCGCCGATCACATCTAAGCCTACAAACATCAAGCCTTTGGCTTTGAGTGTGGGTGCAATTTGCTCGCATAGGTAGCGATCTCTATCACTTAGCGGTTGCCCAACACCGGTGGCACCGGCCGCTAAATTACCTTTAAAACTGCCTTCAGCCGGCATGCGCGCTAGTGCGTAGTTAATTGGTTCGCCATTAATGAGCAAGATGCGCTTATCTCCTTGGGAGATTTCACTTAAGAACTCTTGAGCCATGATCGGTGTGCTGCCTTGATGTGTAAGGTAGCCTAATACTTCAGTAATGTTATCATCGCCCTGTTCAAGCTTAAAGATATCTTTCCCACCCATGCCATCTAAGGGTTTTACGACACTAATACCTCGTTTTTTAATGAATTTTTTTATTTGCTCCTGGTTACTGCTGACCAGTGTTTTAGCAATACAATGTGGAAAATTAAGTGCAAATAACTTTTCATTAGCGTCGCGTAAAGATTGCGGCTTATTAACAACTAATACTCCATCTTTTTCAGCCTGCTCTAAGAAGTAGGTAGCATAAATGTAATTCATATCAAAAGGTGGGTCTTTACGCATGAGAATGACGTCAAAGTCTTGAAGTGAGCACTCAACTTGGTCTTGTTTTTCATACCAATGCTGAGTATCGTCAAATACTTGGGTTTTGCTACAAGTGGCAAATACTTCGCCATTCTGTGCAAATAAATGATGTGCATCAAAGGTATAAATTTCCCAATTTCTCTTGGTAGCCTCAAGCATCATGGCAAAAGAAGAGTCTTTGTAAGATTTAATATTGTTGATGTCATCCATCAACACAGCGATTTTAATTGGCTTCATGGTGCTTATTATAGTTTATCTAAGCCTGGTTTTTCAAAGCTTGATTTAAGCCGTTGATAAATCATAAAAAATGTGTACAATAAGTTTTTGAGGAGAGATAAAAAATTGGCTTACACAACCCTAACACTAGAACACCCAAAAACTAAAGAGACTAAAATTGCCCCCGTTGGCTTTTCTTGGACGTCTTTATGTTTGTTCTTTTGCCCTGCAATTTATCGACGTGATTGGAAGTCTTTTGCGCTGATGTTCCCCTTGTGTATATTGACCTTAGGCCTTGCTAACATCATGTTTTTCTTTACCTATAATCGATTGTATGTCAAGCATTTACTTTCTCAAGGGTACGAAATAACAGTGCACGGCGTGGGCAGTGTTAGCCAATCTCACTTATAGTATTATTCTAGAATAAGTAAAAATAGACTAGACAAACACTTAATAACAGCGTATCATCTCGCCACTTTAGTGCGGGGTGGAGCAGTTCGGTAGCTCGTCGGGCTCATAACCCGAAGGTCATAGGTTCAAATCCTGTCCCCGCTACCAAATCAAGTCTTTTTTGGTTATTTATAATCATTAAAGCAAGCAAAGACCCCCTTTTTAGGGGGTTTTTGTTATGTAATAAAAAGTGATTTAGTAGTAGTTATATTGGCAAACAAGCCAAGACTTTAGTTACCTAGATAAAAATGTTTAACAATAATTAACGGCAAAAGATAAATGGCAAAAATGACCGACAAAATTACTGATTTAATAAACCCTGTGCTTGAAGACATGGGTTATGAGTTGGTGGGTGTTGAATATGTTGCTAGCGGTAAGCACAGTACTTTGCGTGTTTTTATTGATACAGATAACGGCATCGGTATTGAGGACTGTGAAAAAGTATCACACCAGCTTAGTGCTATTTTTGATGTTGAAGATCCAATTACCAATCAATATAATTTAGAGGTGTCATCACCCGGTATTGAGAGGCCGTTGTTTCATATTGGGCATTATCAGCGTTTTTTAGGCAACGATATTACGTTGCGTTTGGTTAGGCCACTTAATGGTCAGCGTAAATTTAAGGGCGCTATTGGCAGCGTTAGTGAATTAAATCACAGTATAGAACTGGTAACAGAATTAGGTCCAGTAACTTTGGACATTGATATGATTGAAAAAGCGAACTTGGTCGCTGACTTTTAGGAGAAAAACATGGACGGTAAAGAATTATTTTTAATAGTTGAGGCAATCTCTAATGAAAAAAACATCTCAAAAGAGGATGTTTTTGAATCATTAGAAGAGGCTTTGGCTGTTGCGACCAAAAAACGTAAAGAGATTGACGCCCACGTTGAAATTGACCGTAAAACCGGAGAGTTTCATACATTCAGACAATGGATGGTTATCGATGATAAAGAAAATTTTGTTGATGATGATGGCACGCCGTTTGATTCAGAACTACATATTTATGAGAAAGATGCTAATGGCGTAGCAGTAGATGATTTTGTGCGTGAGCCGATCGAAACAGAAGAGTTTGGCCGTATTGCAGCACAGATTGTTAAGCAAGTTATTATCCAAAAAGTGCGTGAAGCGGAAAGAGAGGTGATCGTTCATGACTACACTCAACGTGTGGGTGAAGTGATCATGGTTACGGTGAAGCGTGTTGATCGCGGTAATGTTTATGTTGACATGGGTGGCGTTGACGGCATGATCTCTAAGTTTGACCTAATTCCTAACGAATCAGTACGAAAAAATGACCGATTAAGAGCTTATATTAAAGAAGTTAAATCATCTGTACGTGGCGCGCAAATTTTCTTATCGCGCACAGTGCCAGAGATGATGATTCAGTTATTTGAAATGGAGGTGCCAGAAATTTCAGAAGGCGTGATTGAAATTATGGGTGGTGCGAGAGATCCAGGACTACGCTCAAAACTTGCGGTTAAAGCAAAGGACAAGCGCCTAGATCCAATTGGATCTTGTATTGGTATGCGTGGCGCACGTGTTCAGGCGGTTTCAAATGAGCTGAACGGTGAGCGTGTTGACATTATCTTATGGGATGAAGATCCTGCGCAATTTGTCATTAATGCAATGGCACCAGCAGAGGTAAGTTCGATTGTTGTTGATGAAGATCGAAATGCAATGGATATTGCAGTTGAAGAAGATCAACTGGCTTTAGCGATTGGTCGTGGTGGTCAGAATATCAAACTAGCAGCGCGTTTAACGGGCTGGAAATTGAATGTTATGTCAACGACAGATGCAGATGAAAAGCAAGCTGAAGAGACTCAAAAAGCAAGCGGTAAACTCGCTGATAAGCTTGGTGTTGATAGTGAAGTAGCTAGTGTACTATTAGAAGAAGGCTTTGCCAGTGTTAGCGACATCGCAGATGCAGATGGTGCAGTGTTGGAAAGTATCGAAGAATTTGATGCCACAATGGTTGAGGAATTACAAGAGCGTGCTGCAGATGCACAGTTAGTGCAAGCGTTAGGTGATGCTGATGCATCTGAGGCATTAATGAGTGTTGAAGGCGTTGATGCCGATCTAGCTGATGCTTTAATTGAAGCAGAGATAGCAACCGTTGACGATTTGGCAGAATTATCTATTGATGAGCTGCTAGAGATTCAAGTTATGGACAAAGAAAAAGCCTCAGGTGTTATCATGACAGCAAGAGAAAACGAAGGATGGTTTGATTAAGAACGATAGTTAGTAAGAAGCGTTCATTTAATCATTATAAAAACAGGCAAGCATTATGGCACATACAGTTGAAACATTATCCAAACTACTGAAAAAAACACCCGATGAAGTAATCACTATTCTTACCAATGCCGGTATTAAAGGCAAGCAGGCAGATTCTAGCATTTCTGCTGAGGAAAGAAAGATTCTAATGGGTAGCTTGTCGCAGCGATCTTCGAGCAAATCAAGCATGTCGGTTTCACGTAAACCTAGTAGCAAAACCACGAGCAATACAGGCGGTGGAGTTAAGGTACAAGTTAAGAAAAAACGGGTTAAGGCAGTGGCTGCTGTTGAAGCAGAAACTGGTGTTAATGAAGCGGCATTAGCAGCACAAGCGGCACTTGATGCAGGACGTGATGCGGATGAAAAGTTATTAGCACAAGATGCAAAACGTTTAGAAATGATTCGCTTACAACAAGAGCAAGTCGAAGCATTAAAAACACAAAAAGAGGCGGCTAACAAGCAGCAGGAAGTTGTTAAAACAGAAGAAAAGCCAGTCCAGAAAGCCAAAGAAGAGAAGCCGGTAGAAAAGACAACAGAAGAGAAAAAGCCTCAGCGTTTGCGTAATACAGCAAATAATAAAGCGCCTGGACGCAAGCAATTGCACGTTGCTAGACACAATCCGAATCGAAAACTGAAGAAGAAAGATAGAACTCGATTAAGCCAAAAAACTCAGGAAGAGCAAGCACAGCACGGTTTTCAAAAGCCAGTTGAAAAGGTTATGCACGACATTGCCGTTCCAGAAACTATTAAAGTGAGTGATCTGGCTCAAAAAATGACCACCAAGGCTGGTGAAGTACTGAAAGTGTTAATGGGCATGGGTGTGATGGCCACTTTGAATGATGTTATTGATCAAGACACCGCTTTGCTGGTTGTTGAAGAAATGGGTCACAAAGGTGTTGCGAGTGTTGAAGAGACAATTGAAGACACACTGATTGAAAAGTCAAAGCCAACAGGCAATGAAAGCCTTAGACCACCAGTGGTTGCTATTATGGGCCACGTTGATCATGGTAAGACATCATTACTTGACTATATTCGTAAAGCCAAAGTAGCCGATGGTGAAGCGGGCGGTATTACTCAGCATATTGGCTCGTACCAAGTTGATACGGACAATGGCAAGATTACTTTTATTGATACTCCGGGACACGCGGCATTTTCAAAAATGCGTTTACGCGGTGCTAACGCGACTGATATTATTATTTTGGTTGTGGCTGCGGACGACGGCGTTATGCCACAAACTATCGAATCAATTAAGCACTCTAAAAAGGCCGGTGTTCCGGTTATTGTTGCGATCAATAAGATCGACAAAGAGGGTGCAGATCTAGATAAGATTAAACAGGTGTTATCAACACATGACGTGATTTCAGAAGATTGGGGTGGCGATGTGATGATGGTGCCAGTATCTGCTCATACCGGTGAAGGTATTGATGCACTACTTGAGGCAATTACATTAACGGCTGAAGTGTTAGAATTTTCAGCAGTTGTTAAAGGCCCTGCAAACGGTATTGTATTGGAAGCTCGTTTAGAAAAAGGTCGTGGTAAAGTAACCACCATCTTAGTACAATCAGGCACTTTAAAGAAAGGCGACATTATGATTGCCGGCCTAGAGTATGGCAAGGTTAAGCAAATTGTTAACGACCAAGGCAAGGTGCTTAAAGAAGCTGGCCCATCATCCCCAGTTGAGGTGCTAGGCTTGTCTGGCGTACCAAATTCTGGTGATGAAGTGTTGGTGGTAGAAACTGAGCGTAAGGCGCGCGAAGTAGCTGACTTTAGAAAAGCTAAAGAACGCGAAGCAGAATTACAAAAACAACAAGCATCTAAAATGCAAGACTTCTTACAGAAAATGGAAGAAGGTGATGTGTCAACAGTTAACGTTTTACTTAAGTCTGATGTTCGTGGTTCGGCTCAAGCATTGGTTGAAGCGTTAGAAGAATTATCAACTGATGAGGTTAGAGTGAAGGTGGTCTCAAGTGGTGTGGGCGGTATTAATAATACTGACATTACCTTGGCAGCTACTTCAGGTGCGCTAGTACTTGGTTTTAACGTTCGTGCTGATGCAGTGGCACGCAAAACGGCTGATAGTGAAGGTGTACGTATTGAATACTACTCAATTATCTACAATTTAATTGACGATGTTAAAGCCATCATGAGTGGCTTATTAAGCCCAGCATTGAGTGAAAATATTATCGGTATCGCCAATGTGAAAGATGTCTTTAGATCACAAAAGCTTGGTGATATTGCCGGTTGTATGGTGCAAGAAGGCGTGGTTAGAAAAGACTCGCCAATTCGTGTATTGCGTGATAGCGTGGTTATTTTTGAAGGTGAGCTAGAATCTTTAAGACGCTTCAAAGACGATGTTAAAGAAGTTAAATCAGGTACTGAATGTGGTATCGGTGTTGCGGGCTATAACGATGTCCAGCCAGGTGACCAGATTGAAGTCTTTGAACGTGTTGAAACTGCACGTACTCTATAGCACCAATGGCACAACAGGACTCTTTTAGAATTCAAAGAATTAATGAGTTAGTTCGCCGAGAGTTGGTGACGTTGTTAAAAAATGAAACCAAGGATCCCAGACTGTCTAGCGTTGTAATTACTGATGTGCTAACCAGCCGTGATCTGAGTGCTGCCAAGGTGTACTATACCGCTTCAGAAGAGCATAAGGCCGAGGTAGATCCTTTGCTAAATAAAGCGGCAGGGTTTTTCCGTTCTCGCCTTTCAAAAACGGTTGATTTACGTCATACACCGGCACTAAGATTTATTTTTGATCCTGCACCTAATACTGGTGCAAGAATTGACGACCTACTCTCTAAACTATAACTCTAGCCATGTCACGGCGCAACCCTAAAGGCAGAGATATTAATGGCATTGTCTTATTAGATAAAGACACTGGCTTGAGTTCTAATGCCGCCTTACAAAAAGTTAAACGACTTTTTTTTGCCAAAAAAGCAGGCCATACAGGTAGTTTAGATCCACTAGCCAGCGGCATTTTGCCGATTTGTTTAGGTCAGGCAACCAAAGTAGCTCAGTTTTTGCTTGATGATGATAAGCGTTATTTTGTGCGTGGAAAATTAGGCGAAATAACAGATACGGGCGACTGCGAAGGAGTAGTTACAAAAACTCAAGAATATACTCATTTGGATGAGGCAATTATTAAGCAGGTAGCCATGAGCTTTGTTGGTGATATTTTGCAAGTGCCACCGATGTATTCAGCCCTTAAAAAAGATGGCCAGCCTTTGTATAAACTGGCCAGACAAGGAATAGAAATTGAACGCCCTGCGCGCCCAGTAACCATTCATGCAATTGAGTTTATCAGCTATGAAAAAGGCGTGGTTACGTTAGATGTTAGCTGTTCAAAGGGTACCTATATTCGTAGTTTGATTCAAGATATTGGTGATACATTAGGTTGTGGCGCACATGTTATTGAGCTTAGGCGCACAGGGTTTGCACATATCGATATCAGCAAAACGCTTAAATTTAGCGAGCTAGAAGCGCTTTCTAGCGATGATTATCAATCTCTAGATGCGCATATTTTTCCCAGTGAGGACATGCTGCCAAGTATTCAAAGCGTTACGCTAGTGGCACAGCAATCTATTGACATCAAATATGGACGAACCATTCAGTCAGACTTTAAAGGTGAGCAGCACACGGTTAAGCTATTTGATCTCGATCAACAGTTTTTAGGAATTGGGGAATTAACGCAAGACGGTGTCATTGCACCCAAACGCCTTTTTGTTTAATCTATAATTTAACGTATGAATACGGGAGATAACAAAAAAGACGCACTGGTCGGCTATGGATTCGATGAAGACCTGATGCGTAGCGTAAAAGGTGATGAAGGTCTCAAAGACAGCGTTTACAACCGAGAGAGAACTCAAAGTATTGTTGATGATAATATCGATGAACTAATGGACGTTGTGTTATTTTTGCTTTTATCAACAGGCATTTATCGAATTGTTATCGGCCTGAATAATGGCGAAATCAAAACTTCTTCTGTATTTGATCCATTTAATGTAGAGATTCATCTTGCGGAAGATTTATTGGTTTCAGATTATGTGTTTAATCACTTTGGCATGATTTCCTTAGATGAGAAAGAGGCCTTAATTAAGCGCTATTATCAAATGCTTGAGCATGATCATGCATTTGAGTATTTGTCTGAAGATTGGCAAGCGGCTTTTCATCAGCGCAATGAAAGCATGAAGCAATTGACGGATGAGAAAGAACTTAGATATATTGTTGAGAACATCCCAGAGTTGCGTAATTTGGACGGCTACTATTTGCGTTCAGCTGTAATTAATTTATTTAACTCCACCATTTCTATGTCGTTTAATTGCGACGGTACGCAGATTATGTCGCACAAGAAATTTAGAGAGTTTATCGAAGAATACGTATAGGAAAAAATATGAAAGTTTTAGTAATTGGCGCTGGTGGGCGTGAACACGCACTGGCTTGGCAATGTGCCAAATTTGACACTGTTGAAAAAGTTTTTGTTGCACCGGGTAATGCGGGTACTGAGTTAGAGACTAAGCTAACCAATGTTGATATCGGCGTTGAGGATATCGATGGACTTATTAAATTTGCCCAGGATAATCAAATTGATATCACCATTGTTGGTCCAGAGGCGCCACTCGTCATTGGTGTAGTTGATCAATTTCAAGCGCAAGGATTGGCTATTTTTGGCCCAACACAAAATGCATCACAACTAGAAGGTTCAAAAGCTTTTTGTAAAGATTTCCTAGAGCGCAACAACATTCCAACCGCTTATTACGATGTCTTTACCGAGGTTGAGCCTGCCATTGCTTACGTACAAGAAAAAGGCACGCCAATTGTTATTAAAGCTGATGGATTGGCTGCAGGAAAAGGCGTTATTATTGCCAATACTGAGCTTGAAGCGGTTGATGCTATTAATGACATGCTAGAGGGTAATCGCTTTGGTGAAGCGGGTTCTCGCGTGGTTATTGAAGAATTTTTAGTGGGCGAAGAGGCTAGCTTTATTGTGATGGTGGATGGTGAAAACATCTTGCCAATGGTCACTTCTCAAGATCATAAGGCGCGCGATAATGGCGACAAGGGTCCAAATACCGGTGGCATGGGCGCGTATTCACCTGCACCTATTGTAACGGATCAGATTTTTAAAGAGGTTATGCAGGGTGTTATTCGTCCAACGGTTGATGGCATGGCAGCAGAAGGTAATCCTTACACGGGATTTTTGTATGCAGGCTTAATGATTGACGACCAGGGAAACTCTAAAGTTTTGGAATACAACTGTCGCTTTGGTGATCCAGAAACTCAGCCAATTATGATGCGTTTGCAATCTAACTTGGCAGAGTTATGCTTACTAGCTACTCAAGAAAAACTGAATGAGGCTGACATTAAGTGGGATGCGCGTTCAGCCATGGGCGTGGTATTAGCAGCTAACGGCTACCCTGATGCTTATCCATCTGGAGAGGTTATTGGCTTGCCTGAAGACAGTGCCGAGGCGAAGGTTTTTCATGCAGGAACGAAAATGGATGGCAATAATGTTGTGAGCAGCGGTGGTCGTGTACTTTGTGCAACAGCACTTGGCAATGACACACTTGATGCACAAACAAATGCTTATGACTTATTGTCTAAGATTGATTGGAAAAATTCTTACTACCGAACAGATATCGGCTTTAAAGCCATCAAGTGATCGTTGTTGGGGTTGATGAAGCAGGCCGTGGCCCTTTAGTGGGTTCGGTTGTTGCCGGTGCGGTTGTATTGCCACCTAGCTTTGATCTACCCGAATTAACAGATTCTAAAAAACTTAGTGAGAAAAAACGCGAATCTTTATACGCTCTGATTACCCAGCAGTGCCAATGGGCAGTGGGACAATCTAGTGCCCAAGAAATAGATGAGATCAATATTTTGCAGGCCACTATGCTGGCCATGAAGCGTGCAGTGGAAAACCTAGGGCTTAAATATGATCAAGTTTTGGTCGATGGTAATCGCTGCCCTGATCTACATCATTGCACTGCAATTATTAAGGGAGATTTGACTGAGCCGGTTATTTCAGCAGCGTCTATTATTGCAAAGGTCACACGAGATCGACAAATGCAAGCCCTAGATCGACAGCACCCTCAGTACGGGTTTGCTAAGCACAAAGGCTACGGCACCAAAATACACTTAGCAGCGCTTAAACAACACGGTGCTATTAAAGCTGAGCACCGATTTTCATTCGCACCGATCAAAAGGCTGTCTTAGCTAAAAGGGCGTGCCTTCTGCATTATTACCACCCAAGGCTCTAAGCTCTTGTTTGAGTTTGGCCTTTTTTGCATCTAATGCGGCTTGCTGTTTTTTCAATTCTGCTTTTTTCTGTGCAGCCAACTCTCTTTGGTGGTCACGTTCAATTTCAGCAGCTGGGCGCGTTTTTAAGTAATCAAAACGCTTAACAATTTTGGTTGCCCATTTGGCTTTTTTAGCAGATTTAACTGCCTTATCTGCTTCACGTTGTGTGACTGCACCCATGAGATAAACTGTTTGACTTTCCGTCATGACACGAACCAACGTTGGGTGAAACACTTCCTGGTCGTGGAATAGAGTTTCAACCTGTGTAGTAATGGCAATATCTTTTGAGCGGCTTAATAATCCGCTATTTGGGCCAACGGTAATCTCGTTAAACACTTGTTTAATTTTCGGATCTTGAATTTTTGCTTGTTGAACGGCATAGTCGCGCACAGCATGACTAGGCACTTCGCCAGTAATTAGTACACTTCTGCCATACACCATAAAATTAAGATGTGCATCTTTTAGTGACACATCTTGGTTTGGCCAAGCCAACATTCTAAACATAATTGTTCTATCATCCAGCACTTCGCCCGCGCTGCGCCTATCATTTGTTGTGGTGATAATGGTGCTAATTGTTGAAGCCCCTTGAATGGCGGGTAGACACCCGGTCAGCATTAAGGAGTTGGCAATTAATATTGTAGCTAGTAGTAATTTTTTCATAAATAATCAGCCTTCAAAGGCATCTTTAATCCAGTTTATTGTAGGATATTTTAAATCAGATTCTAGACCAATAACATCGAACCGACAGATATATTCATCAAACTCATGCTGCTGCTGTAGATAGTGTTGCGCGGTGCGAATAATTTTTAATTGCTTGGCTCGATCAACAGATTCTACAGCCGATCCAAAGTGTGCATTGCGCCGATAACGAACTTCAACAAAAACCAGCACCTGAGTTTGTACATCTAGCATAATAAGATCTATTTCACCAACCTTGGTAAGATAATTTTGTTGAACAAGTGTCAGACCTTGCTGAGTTAGATATTCCAGCGCCACGTCTTCTGCCTGATTGCCAATTTGTCTTTTAATACTAAACATGATCGGAACGCTTTATATTGTTGCCACCCCTATTGGAAATCTTGATGATATCACGTTTAGAGCGGTCGATACCTTAAAGTCGGTTGATGTTATCTTAGCAGAAGATACGCGCCACTCTAAACGCCTGCTTAATCATTATGATCTTAAAACAGAACTACGCGCTTTTCACGAGCACAACGAAAAGCACAAAACTCAAGCGGTAATTGCTGAGCTGCTTGAGGGTAAGAATATGGCATTAATCAGTGATGCTGGCACACCTTTAATCAGCGATCCAGGCTATGTGCTTGTGCGCGAAGCTAAAAAGTCTGGAGTTGTAGTTTCGCCTATTCCAGGTGCAAGCGCCATGATCAGTGCCATGAGTGCAGCTGGCATTGCTAGTGACCAGTTTGGATTTTTTGGATTTTTACCCAACAAACAAACCGCCAGAATCAAAGCCATTCAAGCCATAGCGCACAGTGATCAGAGTGTTATTTTTTACGAATCACCCAAGCGAATTTTGGCTTGTGCCTACGACTTACAAAGTGTTTTGGGCGATGAGAGGATTGTGTGCTTTGCCAAAGAACTAACCAAATCTTTTGAAACCATCAACACCGACACCTTGCCTAATTTAATTAACTATCTAGAGGCAGATCCAGCGCACCAAAAAGGTGAGTTTGTTATTCTTATTTCCAGCATCGATAAAGACAATAAAGTCGCTGGTGAAGAGCAATTAGATACAATATTGCCCATTTTGCTCACAGAAATGGGCGCTTCAAAAGCCGCCAAGCTGGCCGCCAAAATCACGGGCATTGATAAAAAACATTGCTATCAAAGAGCTATTTTGGCTTCGTCTTAATCCTCTTCTACTGTGTTAGCTTCTAAAAAAGACTTAATCTCATAGCTACATCTATGTTCAATCGTCTTTTTTAGAAGCTGCCTTGCAGAAAAGAAAAATACTAGCCAAAAATTCTTTTAGAAACACCCTTGAGTTAAAATGATTAAATGAATTATTACACACGACATATTTTCTTTTGTAACAATGTGCGCAAAGACGGCAAAGCTTGCTGCTCGCAACTTGGCGCCAAACAAATGTATCGCTACGCCAAAGACAAGTGTCGCGATGCAGGGCAAATGGGCGAGGGCAAAATTGGTATTAGCGAGTCACGCTGTTTAGGCAGGTGTGAGAATGGGCCGGTAGCAGTTGTGTATCCTGATAATGTCTGGTATCAATATATTGATGAAGAAGACATTGATGAAATCATCAATGAGCACTTGATTGCCGGGAAACCTGTTGAACGCTTACAGATTGATTAGTTTTTGATATAAATTACGTACTTTTTGCTCTAAATCGAAAATTTCCAAATTATTTTCAATCACGTCAATTGATAATTGATCAGCCAGTTTTAGCCTGTTTGAATGACTTGTTTGTGCAGAAATAAGTGTTTTTGCACTATTTTTGTCAATTTTTTCACGCTTTATTAGTCTTTTTAGCTGATTTTCCTCATTACACTCAACAATAATGGCTCTATCAAACAAATAAGCTAAGTTTTTCTCCACTAATAGTGGTATTTCAATAATAATAAGCTGTTTTTTGCAATTTTCTATCTCCATTTGCATTTTTTCCAATATTTTTGGATGCAAAATGTCTTCAATCAGCTGTTGATTGGCTTTATTTTTGAGCAAAATTTCTTGTAATATTTTGCGATTTAAGGTTTTATCGACAGTCAAAATATCATCGCCAAAGCAATCAACTAACTCGCTTAATCCTGCACTACCAGGCACAACTACTTGCCGAGAGAGTTCATCCAGGCTAATCACCTCAGCCCCAAGTTGCTCAAACAATTGGGCAACGTTAGATTTTCCGCAGGCGATTCCACCCGTAAGTGCTATTTTCATGGGCTTGATTTTATACCCCAAGGGCAGGCTTTGCGCTCAAATTTATGCATTAGCTATTGACAACTTACGTAAATCTATCGATAATACACGCTCTTTGGTTATGTAGCTCAGCTGGTTAGAGCACGGCATTCATAATGCCGGGGTCGGTGGTTCAAGTCCACCTATAACCACCATATACAATAAGGGGTTTAGTGTTTTTTCACTAAGCCCTTTTTTATTGGGTACACGATAGGTACACGCTAAACCCTCTTTTAGTAGGTTTTGTCGCTCATAGATCATATATATACACCCACCCCTAAACTATCTTCGACACCCCCCCCTTTATAACTAGGAAGAACACGCTGTGTCCTTTAGGTAGATTAGAGCCAGGTAAGATTGTTAAAGTACTCTTTACAGAGCTCCTTAACAATCTTTCAGTTTGTAGTGATAGATATTGAAGCATCCTTGTAAACACATTAATATCTAATGGCTACAGATGGAATTAGAGCAAGCGCTTGAGCATGCTGACACTCTCAAGACCTCTAGTCTGGCGTTAGTATTGCTTAAGGACTATCTGCTCCAGAATGCCTTTAAAACAAGCTTAAGTCCCACGGACCATGCTATGAATTGTGATGATAGAATAAGACTGTTCAAAGACTGTTTTATGGTTACAATTATCACTGTATGAAACACATCTTCCTACTACTCACCCTGTTCCTGGCCACAGCCCAAGCCAGTTTCGATACAACCTTCCGCAACAACCTATTAATCAGCCCAGACACCAACAAGCCTTTCACAGGCAACATAGAAGTCCTTAACAACGACTGGGGTGAGGTTGAGTTCTCTAAAGACTATGTAGATGGTCACCTTCACGGTAATGAGAAAGTCTTCTATCAATCAGGCAAGCTCAAGTCAATAGGTCACTTTAACAAGGGCGTACTAGTTGGCACTGTTGAATTGTATTATGAAGATGGCTCTATCCAAGCTAGGGTTAATTTTAATAATGGTATCAAGCAAGGTAGAGCTATTAGTTACAATCCTTCCGCAGGACCAGCGCCAGTTATTTCCATGTATGAATCATCATAAGTTACAGAAACACCAGCATACTTCAATGTTCCTTCATCGTTCGTCCAAAGAAATTTCAGACCTTTAGACTGGTCTGTTCCACGGATTGACGAGTACTTAACCCATTCTAAGTTTAAGGTCTCATCACCTTGTTTCATAGTATATGGAAACCCTTCTACACCCTCTGTCGGCATGATGGTAACAAACCGATCATTTTGAATTTCCCCCGTGCAAGTGGATGAATCTCCTGGAGTGCACAAAAAATCTGGTCTAGTGGTGGTGTCTGAACCCCAGTTATAAGATGTTTTCACTTCATCCCAATTCATTGTAATATTGGATTCATTCACTAAATCAGTAGACGAAGGTGCTGTTGTTAATTTTTTAGAATTTCCAGTATCCCATTGGTCAACTGCCGTATAGTGTTTTCCAGTATCTGCAAATACACTATCCCTCCACGCACTCACTGGTGAGTCATTATGACTCGAA
>Ga0209044_1000861_pt1 | contig 21450 bp, 19 predicted proteins | sample SaaInlV_130m_DNA_FD_184655 | JGI IMG/M metagenome (GOLD analysis project Ga0209044, IMG submission 184655) | Marine microbial communities from expanding oxygen minimum zones in the Saanich Inlet - SI037_S4LV_130m_DNA (SPAdes) (version 2) | ecosystem: Environmental > Aquatic > Marine > Intertidal... | reverse complement strand
AATTTGGATTCTCGGTTCAAAAAAAAACCGAAAACGCAGTCGCTCTCAATGGGTCATGGACTTGGGAAATATTGTTGGATTTCATGAGGGTATTATTAAAAATCAGGTCATTAAGACCTTAAAAAAACATAAACAAGATGATGCAATCGCTTTTCTTGAGAATGAACATTATCATATTAATAATCGGATGCTGATTCAAAATACAGTCCAGAGAATTGAAAAAGATTATCCTGATATAAAAATTATTGAAGGAGAAGCCAGTATCCTTCAAAAAACAGAATTCGGTTTTTCTATTAGAACTGGTGAAGAAATCATTTCAGGGAATTCTGTTGTTTTATCCACAGGAGTTATGGATGAACAACCCCATATATTGAAACAAAATAAGAAAGGTGAATGGGAAAAACACCGAAATATATTTAGGTAATAAAATAATTTGTATGATAAGATTATTGTGTATATATTGGGAGACTAAGTAATTCGTTTTAATTAAATACATATTAAAAGAGGATCAATAAATGAAATATAACATATCAATATCAATATTAACAATTTCTTTGCTTGTCTCTGGGTGCGCAACGGTATCCACTCAAAAGTTCATCGATGTAGATGAAACTGTTGACATAAAGCCAGGAATGTCGAAGGGGGATGCAATGCAACTACTAGGTTCTCCTCAGGAGGTCAGAGCAGGAATCGTGAAAAAAGATGGTTCCATTGTCGAAAAATGGCTTTACGAACATAAAACGCAGTTGTTTGAAGTAAATGCGAAACAAGTAAATAAAATGAAGGTGGCCAAAAATCAAAGACCATATGAATGGGTTAATGCAACAACATTCGAATTTATCTTTGTTAATGATAAACTTGTGAAATGGGGTCACGATGGTGATGATTGGGCAGATATAGAAGATGTAAAAGGAGGCGGCGATGTTATTGGGCCAGCTGCTGGGTCTGACGATTCAGGTGGTGGACTTTTTGGCGGTAATAGTGGGTCCGGCGGAGGTATCTTGAGTAAGATACCGATAATTGGCAAACTTCTCGGTGGCAAATAATCTTATACAGAAATATGGCTGGTGAATACATTAGCACTAAGAAAATGGTGCTGTTGCAATAGATTCTTTAGTTAGATAAATAACAAGCCCTGCATTAGCAGGGCTTGTTTGCAGATATAAGAGTCTGCCATGTAGTATTAAACCTTTCGTTTCTAAATATTTGATATCTCTTATTTCATTCGTTTAATTTGAATATATTCACCATCAGTTTCTAAAATCACGGTTACAACTTCACTATTTCGATTCCGCCAAAACCAACCGTGATAGCCATCAAATTCAGCCGGGAATTTTCATGTTACTCACTGGAACGAAATTGAAAAAGAATAAATCGTGTACGATATAATTATTATTGGTGGCGGCATAGGCGGATCTGCGTCAGCATTACGAGCTGCACAAAATGGAATGACCGCAATTTGGATTCTCGGTTCAAAAAAAAACCGAAAACGCAGTCGCTCTCAATGGGTCATGGACTTGGGAAATATTGTTGGATTTCATGAGGGTATTATTAAAAATCAGGTCATTAAGACCTTAAAAAAAACATAAACAAGATGATGCAATCGCTTTTCTTGAGAATGAACATTATCATATTAATAATCGGATGCTGATTCAAAATACAGTCCAGAGAATTGAAAAAGATTATCCTGATATAAAAATAATTGAAGGAGAAGCCAGTATCCTTCAAAAAACAGAATTCGGCTTTTCTATTAGAACTGGTGAAGAAATCATTTCAGGGAATTCTGTTGTTTTATCCACAGGAGTTATGGATGAACAACCCCATATATTGAAACAAAATAAGAAAGGTGAATGGGAAAAAACACCGAAATGGATCTATCCATTTGCCAATCGTGAACAGATACTGTACTGTATAAGATGCGAGGGACATTTAACAAAAGAAGACTTTGTAGCTGTCATTGGTCATTCCAATACAAGCGCAGAACTGGCAATGATGCTTCATGAACGATATAATAATAAAGTCTTTATTTTGACAAACGGAACCGAAATAAAGATCTCGAAAGATAAAATGAAGATTCTCCAAAAATATGAGGTAGATATTATTTCAAATTCAATTACAGGATTAACAAGCGCAGGTGTAAAACAGCTTCATGGTTTTGAATTTGACACCCACGAAAGTATAACTGTGAAATTTGCTTTGGTTTCTCTGGGGCTTCATCGTGTTTATAACAAACTTGCCCGGGATTTGGATGCTCGGCTCATGGATGAAGATCAAGCGGAAGAAAAGCGCCATGTTTGGATCAATCATAAAGGGGAGACATCAGTTACAGGACTTTTTGCTGTTGGAGATATGACTAAAAGGGAAGACGAACCCATGATGAAACAAGTCTATACCGCCCAGGAATACGCAGTTCGTGCTGTTGATACAATTGATTTCCGGCGACGAAAGATGATGCGAGAAAGCATTTAATTATAAATTCTTTTCTGTCGCCATCCGGACAGATGGTAATAAGCGATACCCTATAAATTCACATGTGAATAAAATGATTTATTTACCAAAAAAACACAGGACTTTAATATGAAACAATCATTTACAAGAGTAATCGGTTTATTTGTTTTACCTATTATTATAATGGGCGCGATTAAACTATCAAGTCAACAAGGAAGCATCCAAGGAAGTGCATCATCATTTAACGGAAAGAGATTTGCAGTTATTGCCACGGAATTTGAAATTGCCATCTCATCTGTTAAGAATGGTTCACGTACAGTGGATGTATCCATTCCAGTAAAATCAATAACCACAGAAAATTGGATGAGAGATGTTCATATGAAAATGTCAATTTTTAATAAGAAATTTCCGCAAGTAGAATTCTCATCATCGACGGCTGCTGAAATAAAAAGCGGTTCTCTTCAATTAGACGGTATTATGACAATTAATGGAATTCAATTGCCACATACTTTGAATTTATCATTAGACGATCTTGGTCAAGAATTTTCTGTTAAAGGTGAGACAAAAGTAAGCCTAGAAGCTTACCAAATAGCATCTCCTGGAATGGGACCTATGAAAGTGAACGATTTAGTTCAAATGACTTTTGACGTCCGTATTCCATCATCTGATTTACAATAATAATTAAATATCATATTAAATTAATAATTGAAAAGGAATTAAAATGAAAAATTTAACACGTATCTTCTTCTTGCTATTAACAACAATCGTGTTGGCAGGTAATCAAGCAGTTTTTACCGATTTAAGTTTAAATGAAGCACAAATATTATCGAAAAAGGATGGGAAACCTTTACTGATTAAGTTTCACGCTGATTGGTGTCATAATTGCACCAAAATGGATCGTACGACTTTTAAGGATTCAAAAGTTGTTTTAGAGCTAGAGAATTACATTTCAGTCAAAATAGATGTTGATACAGCTCTCGGGCAAAAAACGGCTAAGGCTTTCGGAATTTCTGCTATACCTGTTATTGTTATTCTAAACGATGAAGGTGATGAAATTTTACGGAAAGTGGGGTATCATACTCCAAAAGTTTTAGCGTCCAAATTATCCCAATTGAGCATGGAATAATTTCGCACCTTTATCGTTTGTCATAAAGACACTTCAAGATTTACGTTTTGTATCGCCAATATACTTACGAGGAATAGACAAGCTTATGTAGCTTGTTTTATTCTTTCATTATGTTTATTAAAAGGATTAAGTCAATTAAACCGTCCATCTAATATTTTAAGTAAAACATTAAATATATAATATAATAATTACAATAATTTGGGTAATAGATAATATTGAGTGTAATAGGAGCTATGCCAATTACAGTTAATTTAGATGTCATGTTAGCAAAACGAAAAGTTTCTCTAACGGACCTTTCAAAAGCTGTCGGACTTTCTCTTACTAATTTATCCATGTTGAAAAATGGAAAAGTAAAAGGGGTACGGTTTGGGACACTGGAAAAAATTTGTATCGTTTTAAATTGTCAGCCAGGTGATCTGCTTGAATTTCAACCTTACACGGATACAGAAATCGATCGTAGTTCTAATTTAATTGAGGCTATAAAAAAGAACATTGAGAATATGAAATAAAAGGAGAATTATTATATTAAGCACTTTATTAAATGGCGGTCCATCCATGATGATATTATTCATTCTACTTGGGATAATCATTTTCATCTCAGTAAAAAATATCCGCGAGCCCTACAATACAAATGGAATTATTTTATTAGGAATCTTAAGCGCCTTTGTTGGAATTCTAGCTACTTATTTAGGCGTAAATGTAGCATTCAATTCGGTTCCGAATATCAATAATATTTCACCACATATTTTGAGTGCAGGATTAAAAACAGCCCTGATTACATCCTTCACTGGTTGCATCATTATGCTTTTTTCAACGGCGGTCTGGTATATTTTTATCAAACGGCACAACTTACTCGTTGTTTAATAAAATATTCAGTTTCTCCTGAACTTGTCTAGTTATATGCGTAATGACTTTAGTATTATCTTCGTTAATATTATCTCTATTTTAAATCTTAAATAAACGAATGAAAGCTGTCATTTTTGAATGATATGGTCTCGCGGAAGTTCTGCAACTTACTCACATTGAAAAACCCGTTCCCAAGAATGATGAACTCTTGATTAAAGTTCGGGCGGTTGGTCTTACACTGGGAGATTGTGAAATAAGGTGTTTCAAATTCCCGGTAAAATGGTTTTGCCTCCCCTTGCGATTATTCGTTGGTATTACAAAACCAAGGAACAAATTCTCGGTCAAGAGTTTTCCGGTGAAATGATTGGCTTAGGCAAAAATGTAACTGAATATAAAATCGGTGATCAAATATATGGCCCCTGTTTTTTGACGCTTATGCAGAATATATGTGCCTAAAAAGTTCGTCTTCTCTTTCAGTTAAACCTAAAAATGCCAGTTTTGAAGAATCTGCGACTATTCCTGTTGGTGGAATTAATGCTTTCGATTTCCTTTGAAGAGCAGATATTCAAAAGGGACAAAAAAAGGACATGTGGCATTGCTTGTGTAACATCCAGAATCTACTTTATAATTGAATTCGCCCAAACTGTCTTGTGTGGTTTGCGGAATACCATATCTTTAACCAACTTGATTCAGTTTCAATTTTCCATCGAAATTCGGATACATTTTGTAAAATAAAAGTCAATGAATCTGCTGTGACACGCCAATCATAATTTCGATAGGAACAAGTGACTGCGGTGCAGGAGAGTTCAATCATGGTGCCATCGTCCGAAAATATCCACTTTAAATCCGGTAATGAATCTAATTTTTCTCCATTCACCGTTTCTATCCCTAAGGTCCATTCACCTATCAAATCCGGTAGCTGTTTTTCAGAAGATGCTGGATTGTTACCGCATCCTGAAAAGGATAAGAAACCTATGCATAAACTCCCGAATAATTTTATCTGGAGACGGCCAAAAGGGAGTTGGGAAATCCAACTCCCTTTTAGTTGACCGTTTTTTGCCCTTTTATCTCTCCCAAGGAGGAAATCAGGGTTTAGGGCAATACTCATGTTTCGATTTCCACAGTAGGGTAAAAGGTGGCTAGGGCAAACCAATATGAGATAAATCCTGGTGCTATTTGCAAAGATTCTGCTGAATCATGCCCAATCCCCAGAATAGAATATTGGTCTCCGGATTCGTCTTTTAATATGATTTCCCCTGTTGCTAGGGACCATGTTTCAATAGACAAAATTTTGGATGTTTCAAAAGCGATGGCAATATCATCAACGCCTGATAAAATAACAGAAATAGGCGTTCCTTGAATCGTATCGGTAATAATGAGAGGATTTGAAGTTTTATCAATGGGGTAAGCCTTTTGTTCATTCGAATAAATAACACCCAAAACCCTGTCTTTTGCTGCCAGACGATCATCCAGAGATTCAAGTGGAAAATAAAGAAAATCACTACATTGGTTCGAACTGCAAGTTTTATAATCGCCGTATGGATATTGATCGTAATTCCGAGAATGACCTGTATTCGCATTGATTACTTTTGTATCAGGAAAGAGTTTTTTCCAATTGCCCCAGGATGTTTCAATGAGTGGTTTTAATTTAAGATTGGTTCCCTGAAGTTTTCCGGCGGCAGATTTCAGCGATAATTGTGGCCAATAGCTGTCTGTTTTTCTGTCGTACATGATGAGATTGCTGTTATATAACAATCCAGAAACACCAAATTCTCTACTAGAATTCAAATGAAGCGCACTACCCGTTAAAGGACAATAGGAGATTGTATATTCATCTTCATTCACAATTTCATGCCAATCAAGAATTGAATGCGGATAAGCTATGGCTTGTTCGCCATCCAATATTCCCACGATGCGTTCGGTATCATCCAGAAAATTTAAAGAAGACCCATTCACTTCGGAGCGATTCGGATTTTCCAGAGAGGGAATACAATCTTTTCCATTATAACATCCTTGTCGAATAAAATTAGAATTAATGAGCCAATCTAATTCTTCATAAGAATCGTTTCCAGTTTCCTGACAAGAAACGGTGAATAAGATTATGGGAAAAACCAAAATATTAAGGTAAGAATTCATCATATTATTTCAATAAAATCAGTTTTTGAGATTGAGAAACAAATCCATCCGTTAAGTGAATAAAATATATCCCTGAAGGATGATGGGTCCCATTCCAGTTTATATTATGAGTTCCTGCGGTGATTGTTCCCTGCATCACCGTTTCTACCCATCGGGCATTTAAATCATAAATATTCAGAGATACATTCTTAACCGTTGCATCTAAATTAAATTGAATGTTCGTAGTTGGGTTAAATGGATTGGGGTAGGGAGGAAGAAGTTCAAATATTTTTGGAATGGCAGAATCATCAATCCCGTTTTCCCCATCCATTATGATTTCTAATGTATGAAGTATGGAATTGGGATCATATTCTGTTTTTGCCAAACGGACAATCCCATATTGGTCAATAACAAAATCTCTGGGATAAGGCGATTGGCTTCCAGGAATATTATATAAACTTCGCACATTTTCTGTATCTCTTAGTACAGGAAAAGTAATCCCCTGATCCTCTATAAAATTTTCAATATCTGTAATGGATTGACTGCTAATTCCCACAACTTGTAATCCATCTGCGTGTAATTCCTGCCAAATGGAAACTTCTATGTCCGAAAACTCCGGCGCGCAGACGGGTCACCATGTAGCAAAAAAAGCGATTAAAACCGGTGATTCCACCCATTCAATTAAGGAAAAGTTCCCACTTCCATTGACAATAGGTAATTCAAATAATGGTGCAGGGTCTCCCGGCATAGGGCCATAAGGGAAATTGCCAAGAATTTCCAAGTGCTGACTAGGTAAACTCACCTCATTGGACAGGATTTGAACTGTTTCACTCCAGCCACCAGAATTAGGTGAATAAGAAACAGTCAGAGATGTTGAATTTCCCGGTGAAATTGATGAATTATTAATCGTATATGTAAAATCCTGATTATTGGATTGGATGTCTACGATTTCTAGAATTTCTGACCCGCTATTTTTCAGGGAAATTGATTCAGTTCGGGATTGATTTTGAAATGTTCGGGTAAATTCAATTCTATGAGATTCCATATCTAAATCGGGGCCAGAAACTTGTCCAAATTCATAAACACTAAATCGCAACCATTCTGCAGAAAAAATGTGATTCTCAACCATGGCCACTGCCATGACTCTTTCACCGTTATTTTTTATCCCAACTCGGGATAATCCATTGTTCGAAACTTGCAATATTTCCACATCATCCCAATCAGAGACGGCGACTAAGTCACCACTTGTTGAGACACGAGATGCAAAACCCGTCGTATTATAATTATCGATAAAAATTGGATTCTCAGGGTCACTTATATTAATAAGGTCAATTCCGGCTGCTCCCACCGCCACAACAATGTAATTGCCTACTTTATCTAAATCTCTGGCGGAACCACTGGTTGGCAGGACAGAAAGGAGAGTGGGATTGGATGGAGATGAAATATCTAATATTCGCAATCCACCCGACCCATCAGCGACATAAAGTAATTGATTTTCTGACAGGGTAGCCCAAGCATTATTTGTCTCAATTTCTGACAAAGATGTAGGGGGAACCCCATTTGAAATATCTACTATTTCTACGCCATGTTGATGTCGAGATAAAAAAAGTAAATTTCCGGAAGATGATGGGTGCTCATAACGATAAGCTTGACTTCCATAATCGCCAGCACCTTGGGGCGAATTGGGATCAGAAATATCAATGATTTTTACGCCACATTCTCGCCCCGTTCCGTAGGCATAATTCCCGGATACTGTCCAAGCATACAATCGACCATAATCACAGCCATAGGCAGAATATTCTGAAATAACTTGAACATCAGTAGGATCAGAAATATCTAGTATATTGAGTCCACCCAATCCACCAGGAACAAAAGCCAGGTTTTCATGGATATAAATGTCTAATAATTCAATATTGCCTAAACCGATATTTTGAACTTGTTTCAAGTTCTTGCCGCTTAGACTAGTAAATACGATTAAGGTTGTGAGAAAATATTTAATGAAACGCATGGATTACTCCTACTAATTCTAATGAATTTTAAGACATATCATTAATAGGAAGTGTCGCTTGACTGACACTTGATGAGATTTGGGGAGTGATTGTGGGATTTAAAACCGGAAAGATGTTCCTAAAAATAAATGAATTAAAGGATTTTCTATATCATCGATCACGGTATCTACGGTTCCATAGAGATAAATTGAATTTAATATTTTTTGATTATAGGTCATTGAAACCGTTTGCTGAAAATAATCAAATGGTGAAACACCATAGCCATATTGATATATTTCATATTCAAAATAAATTTGACCAAACTGGCCCATTTCTCTATCATATTGAAACTGATTTTGTAACCCCTTTATTAAATTATTTTGAATCCAATTGACTGCCCAACTATATGAATTGATTGATTTGAATTGCCGTGTCCGCAAATTGAATTGAGCAACGTAAGCCAAGTCTCCAGAAGTTTGTTTTCGAATATTCCCCCCCAATTGAAAAGTCCCAAAATTTGGTAATACAAACCTTAATGAATTCAACCATCCTGAAATCAATTGATTAGACATAAGTGAATCCTGAACACTATCATAAGTTGATCGGTATAACGGTCTCATCCGTTGGGAAAACCGTGATTGAAAAGACATAACTTTCCCGAATCTGTATTGTAACGATATTTGTGATGATGTTTGGTTAAATCCTGTTCTGTCTCCCAGAGTTGTTCGGTAATAGTCAAAAATACCCATAGCTTTAAATGTAATTTGATCTTTGAACTTGCCGTTGACTTTTAAGTAAGAGAATTCACGGTCTACTGAGTGATCGGTATATTGGCCAACGATACTAGAGGTAACTTTAAAAAGTAACGATGGTAAAGATTTTTGAAAAGTGGTGAATATCCCTATTTTTGTAATTGAAAAATCGGGTATAAATTCTTCAGGGTCTGGTTGGGCTCCGATTAAACTTCCTACAGAAAAGTGGTTTCTTTTTTTCCATTGGACCATGACACCATCTGTTGCACCAATTCCGGATAATTCGGATGAAAAAACGCGTCCTAATTGAATAAAAGTTCCGGACGATTTTGAACCCAGATCCATTTTAGCTTGATAAAGACTAAACTGATTCGTGGTTGAATTAGATCGTCCAAAAACCCAGAACCGATATTTCTTGTATTTAGCATTATACTGTAAGGAATTATAAATTCGAAACTCATCCGTTATTTGGTTATAATTCGATCGAATAGATGCGGTACCATGTTGGGAAAAATGTCTACCTTTTTTTAGCTTTTCAACTATAGGAATTTCTTCAGTTGTGTCAGAATGGGTGGAATCTATTTGAATAGGTATAATGGTTCTTCGTAATGTCACTAAATCACCTAATTTAAATTGGATTTCAGGAGTGAGGATTTCGCTCACTGAAGATTTGTTGGCAACATGTGAAACAATTAATACACCCAATATTTCCGCACGTCTTGAAACATCCAATGTATCTCCGATAATAATTTGATTATTCGCCCCTAAATCACAATATACCTGATCCGCAGTGAAATAGGTTACCCTACCCGTGATTTTTTCAGTTTCGGAAATATTATTTGATAAGATCATGGTAGATAATAAAAGAAGACAGGAAATGTATTTAATCATTTTCTTCTCCGTTAGGATGGCATGAAAAGCAAGCTGTGTTCTCATAAAAATATCCCGACTCATCATCATGTTTATTATCCATATCATTTTGGTTATGCTCATGGCAAACACCATTCAATCCACAGGAAAAATCAGTATAATCCGATGGATTTGTATGACATTCGGCCATACATGTTGACCATTCACCTTTATGTTCCCCTGAATTGATAGGAAAGAATAAAATATCATGGCGACCCATATCCATGTTTATAAATGATCGGGTATTATGGCACTGTTCACAAAATTCATTATTGGGATGATTCCCATTCTGGGATGTGGTTTGGAAACTTTTTCATGAATTCTTTTTTTCTTTTATGCCGAATTCGTATTAAATCATCGTCATCGTCTTCCTCACCATTGGGATGGCATGAAAAGCAAGCTGTGCTCTCATAAAAATATCCTGACTCATCATCATGTTCATTATCCATATCATTTTGGTTATGCTCATGGCAAACACCATTCAATCCACAGGAAAAATCAGTATAATCCGATGGGTTTGTATGACATTCTGCCATGCATGTGGACCATTCACCTTTATGTTTTCCTGTATTGATAGGAAAGAAAGAAATATCATGGCGACCCATATCCATGCTTATAAACGAACGGGTATTATGACACTGTTCACAAAATTCATTATCGGGATGATTCCCCGTTGCTAAGGCTGAATTATATTCAGATGCATGGCAGGAAATGCACTCTGATGATATTAAGTCAACCATCGCATTTTTGTGACAAGAAAAACAATCAATACGATTATGTGCACCAACGAGTGGGAAATTTGTGAATTCATGCCCAGCCCATTGCCCCAAATGATTCCATGATTTCTCTGTGTGGCAAGTTGAGCACGTTTCCCCAAAATTGCCTCCATGAATATCAAGATGGCATGTGGTGCAATTTGAATTCACTTTTGAAAATTGATGACGTTTTTCAACCGTGTTACCAATATGGCATTGTACACAATCAGCTTTTAAGTGTTGGCCTAACAATGGAAAATAAGTCATGGTATGATGAAATTTCTTTTCCGATGAAAGGGGAAGCCATTGGCCCGGAGAATGACATTGGTCACAGGCAAGAATAGTTTGAATCCCATTCTGAGAAAATGAGATTGAAAAAAATAAAATAGTGCTGAATATTTTCATTGTGGTAAGTAATTCGGAAACTTTTTCATGAATGCTTTTTCTCTTTTAAAGCGAATCTGCCTTAAATCGTCATCATCATCGTCATCGTCTTCCTCACCATTGGGATGACAATTATAGCAAGCAGAACTTTCGTAAACGTAATCATTTTCATCATCATGCTCATCATCCATATCCGTTTGATTATGCTCATGGCAAACGCCATTTAGCCCACATGAAAATTGGGAGAAGTCTTCGGGGATTATGTGACATTCAGCAGTGCATGTGGTCCATTCATCTTCGTGTTCACCTGAGAAAATTGGGAAATAATCATTGTCATGGTTAAAAGTCGCATCATCCCAATCCGTTGTTGTATGACACATTTCACAATTTAGCGGAAAAACAAAATTCACATGAGATGGTGTGGACTGATAATCATCCAAGTGACAATTCTGACACCCGTCAGTGATACCTACATGTGAAAAAGTTGCACCATCCCAAGTTGTGGTACTCGTGTGGCAATCTTCACAAGTCGTAGAAAATCCATCATGAGAAGGATCATCGGCCGAATTATAATCCGGCATGTGACACGTGGCGCAGGCATCTTCCACATCATGGGAAAAAATATCAGGTTCCCACCCCAGTGTTACATGGCAATGTTCACAATAACCTACTGGGAATCCGTATTCGCCATGATTCGGATCGGTTGTTGCATTAAATTCATTCAAATGACAAATGGAATTGGCACAGGACTGGGGAGTAGAATTATAGACCTGATTTAAATGACATAAGGCACAGTCTGCAGGAATATGTAATCCGGTAAGTTCAAACCCTGTTTGAGAAGAATTATGGAGAAAATTTTCTATAATCCACGTAGAGGTGCTTTCGTGACAAAGTTCACAATTATCTTGAATATTGTCATTTCCGTGAGGCGGATCTTGAGAATCAGTATGTTCCGGTAAATGACATTCTTCACAATTCTGGTTGGAGAAATTTAAATGATCAAATATTAATGATGACCAAATAATACTCGTATGACACGATTCACAATTTGCGTTTATTTGATGGGAAACATGATCGTACTCTGACAAGGAAGCATTTGATGTGGCAATACCATTTTCAATATGGCAACCATCACAGGAAAGGGGAAGATCGTAATTCCCATTGGCATGGCAGGATTGACAGTCCGTTGTTTCATGTGCTCCAAGTAAAGGAAACTCTGTTTCGTCATGATCAAAAATAGCCTCAGTCCATTGTTCCATAGAGTGACAAACATTACAGGACTGACCATAGGATAATGCTTGATGATCAGGTGCGTTTGGATAGGTTTCTGTTCCCGTGGCTTCATAATCTGATGCGTGGCAACTATAGCAATCCTGTGCTGTGGATGCAAAAACATTATTTAAATGACAAGATGTACAGTTTGCATTTGTATGCGCACCTTCCAATAAATATCCGGTTTGGTTTGCAGTGTGAGCAAAAGGAGAAATATCCCAATTGGAAGTTGTAGCATGGCACAATTGACAATCCGTATCAATATTTCCACCAGCATGAGGCGGATCTTGAGAATCAGTATGTTCCGGCAAATGACATTCTTGGCAATCCTGATCTGAAAAATTTAAATGATCAAATATTAATGATGACCAAATAATATTCGTATGACATGATTCACAATTAGCGTTTATTTGATGGGAAACATGATCGTACTCTGATAACGAAGCATTTGAATTAGCAATACCATTTTCAATATGGCAACCATCACAGGAAAGGGGAAGATCGTAATTCCCATTGGCATGACAGGATTGACAATCCGTTGTTTCATGAGCGCCAAGCAAAGAGAAGTCTGTTTGGTCATGGTCAAAAATAGCATCTTTCCATTTATTTGTAGTATGGCATAAAAGACAATCTTGCGAATAATTGAGTGCCGTATGGTCCATGGATTCAGGATATTGATTTGTTCCGGTTAAAGAAAAATCATTTAAATGGCAACTATAGCAATCTGTTGGTGTAGCAGTAAATTGAGAAGATGATTCTCCAAAATGGCACTGGTTGCATAAAACACCTTTGTGTCCATTAAGCAAGGGGAACTGTGTTTGGTTATGATCAAATGATTGTGAATTTACTGTCCAGGTTTGTTCCGTATGGCATTGTAAACAATTGTTGCCTAATTCACTTTTATGCACATCAATATGACAGGAAGTACATTCAGAATTTTCTTTTTGAAATTGATGCTTTTCAACATTTGTTTCCCCGAGATGGCAACCGAAACAATTTTGAATTTTGTGAATTCCCTTTAGTGAAAAACCGGTAGTCCCATGGTTAAAGCCAGAAAATGTTAATTTCTCCCAGCCTCCCGAGCTATGGCAATCACTGCAATCGTAACCGGGTACGATTAATTCTGAATCTTGAAGGCCAAATATGGCTGAAAGAAAAAGAACTAAAAAAAATGATTTAACTTTTTTTCTCATTAAATGAATGACAATCTTCGCATTTATGTGGAATAGGTTCGTACCGAATATAATTACCGTTCCAATCTTTTTCTGGTAAATGACATTTTGTACATGATACGTTTATATGTTCACCATCCAAAGGGAAATTTGTTTTCTCATGATCAAATTTAGCCATTAAAAATGTTTGTGTTGTGTGGCAATCCTTACATAATAGAGGATTATTTCTTTGGGTGAATTGTTTTCTGTGTACATCTGTATGGCATGAATTACATTGTAAAACAGCCCATTTAAATTGTGCATAATTTTTTAATGAACCATCTTCAATTGGTTTGTGGCATAGGACGCATGGAATAGCAAAATGGCTTCCATCTAACTTGAATCGGGATTGATCATGATCAGCAAAAGAATAAGTGGTTGGGATAAATCCACCAACTGTGTGGCAAGATTCGCATGCGCCTTTGTCATTCCTTTCCGAAAATTGGCCTCCGTGTTTATCCACATGGCAATCACTACACTGTTTAAAGGATGGCAACAATCCGGCTAATTCCTCTTTATGACAGGCCATGCAATCTTGATTAAAATGTAGACCTTGTAAAGGATATTCAGTTTCATTATGGTCAAAGGGAATCAAGCTTTCTGTCCATCCTTTTTCGGTTGTATGACACGTTTCACATTTATTTCCATAAGCGCCTTTGTGAATATCCGTGTGGCAGGATCCACATGTTTGATATTCTAAATCTGTCAATTGCATGATGGGTGGTTTTCGAAGTTGATCCACCACATGGCACTTCTCACAATCTACTTTTTTATGTTCACCTGTAAGTCGAAATTTTGCCAAATCATGATTAAATGATTCTCGGCTTTCCTTCCAATCTGTCGTTGTATGACAAGAAGCACAATCTTGTGAAACTTCATCACGGTGTATATCTTCATGGCATCCGCTACATGTATTTGCGACCCCTAAAAATGTTCGTTCAGAAATGGGCTCGTTTGGATATTTTTTCACCCAGTTTAATACAGATGACTCTACAATATTTTTTTCAATATGACATTTCCGGCACTCCAAGTTTTTATGTTTACCGGTTAAATCGAAACCCACATTTAAATGGTCATATTTCTTTTCACCTTTTTCCCAATGAACCAGTTTGAATTCTCGACTGTTATGGTCAGGGTGACATTTGCCACAATCTTCCTGTTTATCTTTATGAAACCCCTGGTTTTGGTCAATGCGCATTTTTATGGGTAAATGGCACTCCACACATCCACTTGAAAGAGATTTGCCACCCACTTCGTGGCATTGAGTGCAATTGTTCGTTCCTTCTAAAAAAGAATGAACCTTAGCTAATTCTCCGGGTGAAAATTGGGCATTCAAAATTCCTTTAAAAATAAATAACCCAAAAAACCAAAGAACGAGTTTTGGGTATATTTTATACATATTCTTCGGTTTTGGTTTTTATTTCAACCCCAAAATCAATTCCAATGGAGTCTAAAAGAGGAAAGGGAAGTTCGCCACCTGCAAAAATGAAAACAAAATCATTCTTGATAGTTTGAGTTTCTTCATTGGTCGTAACAGTCACCGAATCTACTGTGATTTCCTTAACCGTTGAATCAAAAACAACATTTATTGTTTTTTGGACTATGGCTGTTTCAATATTCTTTTCATTTCTCGACTTTAACCTGAAAAAATTTGATTTCCGATAGGAAATGGTAACATTGTTTCCTTTTTGATGAGCGAGTCCAATCGCCGCTTCTATGGCACTATCCCCACCGCCAACGACGAGGATATTTTGATTTTTGTATGTTTCAGCATCTAAAAGTTTATACATGACTTTTGGAAAATCTTCACCCGGAACACCCAACTTTCTTGGTGTGCCACGTCGTCCCAAGGCAAGAATCACATATTTGGCATCATATTCATTTTTCGACGTGGAAATTTTAAATCCGTTTGGTAAAGGAGTGATTCCTATCAATTTCTCTTTAATATGAATATTAACTTTATAATCCCTAATCATAGTTTCCCAATAGTCTAGAAGAACTTCCTTTTGGTATTCACCTTCTTTTAAATGACCGAAAAGCGGAATATTAACGGCCTGAATCAAAGTCATCTTTTGACGTGGATAATGTAAAATTGTTCCACCAGTATCAGATTGGTCAATCAATAAATAATTAAGTCCCCGTTCAATAGATTGTAATGCAGCTGCTAATCCAGAAGGTCCTGCGCCTACTATGATCACATCTAGTTTACCATTTTTTGAAGACTTGGTTTTTGAATGAATATGTTCAATAGCTTTCACACCATGTTCAATTGCATTTCGGATCAACGCCATACCACTTAATTCACCCGTAATGTAAATCCCTGGAATATTAGATTCGAAATTTTCTGAAATCCTTGGAATATCTTGGCGTTCGCTGATATCTCCCAAGCCAATTTCAATTGCACCAACAGGACAATTTTCAGCACATTTCCCATGTCCAATACAATGGCTCCCATGGATAACTGTTGCTTTTCCATCGATGAGTCCTAGAACATCACCTTCCGGGCAAACATCAACACATATTCCGCAGCCGATACATTCACTTTGATTGATAATGGGATGTTGAAGCAAGGGTTTATCTTGCCCTTTTGCTCGTGTTTCAGCTAATCTTATTTTTGCACGAGATTCTTTTTTTCTCATGCTATAAATATAGGGTAATATAAATATTGAAATGATTATCGCCCCCATGAGAAACGTAGCGACTGATTCATTTTCTATTAGAAAATCCACGTGTAACCCAATGTAACTGTAACGCCAATATGGATAATCATAATTACTATCATCGTATAGGCAAAAGGTTTGTGGATGACATGCCAATAATGAAAAAGTGTGTGTGCCGCGTCCCAAAATGCTATTTGCCTAGATAATTGGACATCCTTTTTAACGAGATATTTCAGTTCTTTTTCTTTTTCGGGTGGGATATTTACAGCTTTTATGATTTTTTTAATAAGAACGTGATATTGGAACCAACCCACCAAATCCATATATAGAAATGAAAAATAACCAGCGAGCCCACGTTCCTTAAGTTTTGTAGAATTTGAAAATTCGTCAATGAGTAATAAATGCTCAGTATTTAATCCATATTCATCCTTCATAATTGACAATAGTTTTGACCGTTCTTGCCTAACATCTGATAAGGATAATTCTACGCCGGATAATTGTCTGGGGATTTTCACATAGATGTAGCGACCGATGAACCCACTTACCATTACAGCTATCATCGACCAATATGAAATTGAAACAAGCCCCCCGAATTTAAATGCCGTATGAAATGTGATCAATATCGGTCCTGCAATACCCAGAAAAATATGATAATTCAACCACGTGGGCAGTTTCCCCCATCCATGAAAAACCCTAAATCGTTTTCGAACTGAATATAAAAATAAAAGAATAAGCATACTGCTGCCTATGATTCCAAGTCCATGCCCATATAGGCCACTGGGTTTCCAATGAGCATGTTCGGGGAGACGAGGGCGTTCAATTAAAGAAGATAAGTAATAGATACCAGTTTCTTGATAAGTGAACCATAAAATCGCCAAGAGAGAGGTAATACCGAGAAAAAGTAAAATTCGATGCATGATTTCCAAAGATGTTAATTCAATAGTTAATATCTAATAAAGTATTTAAAGAACAAAATGATATTCAGATTGAATATGTTTTTTTATTTGCTAACGTAAATTTATCCTTGATTTATAAATAAAAACAATATTATGTTGAGTTATTGAACACTAACAAACACCATCGAACCGATCATGTCATTAGTCCCCGATTTAAAACCCATTTCTAAATCATCATTCTCATGCGCAGGAGATTTGGGGTTCACATGGCAAGCTGGTAGTTATTCCAGTTGTGATGGTGTAGTTTTGGCAGGGATTGAAACTCAAGTCTGTGTTTACCAAACAGATCGTGATTTGATTCATGGTGGTCAACATGTGGAAGTGGTGACGGATGGGGTTACATCCAGAGATTCCAATAACCATGGTATTGCATTAGATCGAATTCGGAATAATGATGGATGGATGTGTCAGCTGTCATCAGGTCTATTTAAAAGATCGTTTTGAAGGTTTCTCCAGCCAGGAAGAAGCGACCCATGAACATTAGTGTGTAGTTATTTATTGAGATGAAAGTTTGGGATTGCATACGTAGGTCAACAAAAAGTAGAAAAGATAATTCCGAATAAAATAAATTTTATTAATAAATTTCATGCTTCAATATTAAAGAGAAAGCCATGAAAAAGTTAATTCCGTTACTTATTTTATCTTATTTAATGGGAGCAGATGATAATGCACCCAGTCAGCGTACTCGCGATCGGGAAGTGGATATCCACCACATAAAAATTGATGTGTCCGTCAATATTGAAGCGGGCATGGTCAAAGGCAATGTAACCCATACCTTTAGTCCGTTTAGCTCATCTTTAGATGCTTTTTCGTTGGATGCAGAGGATATGACAATCCTACGAGCCCGACTTGCAGGAAAAGATATTGGGTTTAACCAAGCGAATGATAAAGCGTATTTAACCCTGAATAAATCCATGAGTTGGGAAGATACTGCTAAGGTTCGTCTGGATTACACGGCGAATCCACGGAAAGGAACCTATTTTATCAAACCAGATGAAACTTACCCGGAAAAACCGCTACAAGCTTGGACGCAAGGAGAGGATATGGATAACCATCACTGGGTTCCCCTTTACGATTACCCCAATGATAAAGCCACCTTTGAAGTTTCCTTGACTGTAGAAAAGAAATTCACAGCCCTATCCAATGGTGAACTTATATCTGTGAAAAACAATAAAGATGGCACACATACATGGCACTGGCACGAGCACTTTCCCATGGTGAGTTACCTTATTTCTTATGTGATTGGCGAATTTGAGAAAGTAGAAGATTCGTATAATGGCATTCCTGTTAATTATTGGGTTTATGAAGAAAATAAACATGAGGCTCTTCGGTCATTTGGATTAACCACTGATATGATGAAATATTTCGGAAATCGAACAGGAATTGAATATCCTTATGAAAAATATGACCAAGTCATTATTGACGATTTTATGTTTGGTGGTATGGAAAATATCACCTTAACACATAACACCGATCGAACAATGTTTGATGAATTTGCAGCTCCAGACGTAAGTAGTGATGGATTGGTAGCTCATGAATTGGCGCATCAATGGTTTGGTGACATGCTTACAACCCGGAATTGGGCTCATGCTTGGTTAAATGAAGGGTTTGCCACCTTTTTCTCAAGAAAATACCGTGAAAATAAATTTGGATTTGATGAGGGTGAATATATTCGATTCGGTGAAATAAATGGATATTTTGGGTCGAATAAGAAATGGAGACGGTCAACAGTTCAGCACAAATTTTATGAGTCAATGGATGTGTTTGATGGCCATATTTATGCGAAAGGCAGTTTGATTTTGAATATGTTACAGGATTATATTGGGGAGGACGCTTTTTGGAGATTTATCCAACATTATACTAAAGAAAATCAATATAAAAATGTGGAAACCCCAGATCTTAAAAAAGCTATTGAAGAGACTACTGGACAAAACATGGATTGGTTTTTTAAACAATGGATTTATGAACCAGGTTTTCCTGAATACAACGTAACCTGGAAATATAATCAACGAAATAAATCGGTAAAACTCACTGTAAAACAAACTCAAAAGAGCACTAATATTTTTAAAATGCCAATTCAAATCCAAATCGATGATAAGCTAAAAACGGTTTGGATCGAAGACAAAGAAATGGTCTATGAAGTACCATCAGAAAAACGCCCCAAAATGGTCATCTTTAATGCAGGTATGCGAATTCCGTGTAAATTGACTTTTCATAAATCCATTTCTGAATGGATCCTGCAATTGGAAAAAGGACCCCATATTTTAGATCGAATTGCTGCCGCCAATGAATTAAGCACCAAAAAAGGCCGGCGCATTGTAGAAACTGCTCTACTCAATTCCGCAAAAAATGATCCTTTTTGGGGTGTTCGAAAAGAAGCGGTAAATGCATTCGCCAAATTGAAATCCAAAAATTATGCAGATGACCTCATGGCCTTGTCAGAAGGGCAGGATAACAGAGTTCGACGCGCAATCTGGAATGCACTCAAAAATTATAAAAAAGACGAAAAGGTAAGCGAATTCCTGCAAAATGTAATTGAGACTGATAATAAATATTATAGTATTGCCGATGCGTTTAAGGCATTGGTTGTAGTTGATACCGCGGGAGCTCGACAAAAAGTGGATGCTTTATTAAATACTGACTCCCATACAGATGTTATCCGCAAAGCAGCCATTGGCTATTTCGGCAGTGTGGTTACCGATAAGAATTATAAGCGCTTAAAAGAATTGGTGAACTATGGTGGTACTACATGGGATGCTCGACCGGAAGCCGTGAATCAATTTAGGAAATATGTAAAATCAAAACCAAAAACGGTTGACCTTTTTGTGGATATGCTCAAGGATAATGATCGTAGTGTTAGACGGAATGCCGTTCGTGCTCTGAATAAACATGGGAATAGAACCCATATTGGTGCATTAGATGAGTTACTAGCTCTTGACCCAATTATAAGCAGGGATGTTCGATCGGCGAAGAAAAACATACTTAATCCGCCGAAAAAACCGAAAAAGAATGGTCCGGAAAAAGAATTGGAAGATGCAAACAAGAAATTGGGTGAGATTCGTAAACTTATTAAATAATGGATAAGCGCTGGTCCGTTTGGCTGGCACCTTGCGAATCGGATAGAATCCATTTACAAAAATTGATCAAGGATTACTACGCTCGTTTTAATTCACCGGTTTTTGAACCACACCTAACTTTATTTGGCAGAGTGGAGACGGATCCAGTTTTCACTCTGCCTTTTTTTAATAACCTTGTAAAAGATACTGCCCCAACATCTTTAAAAGTAACGAGTGTCAAAACAGGAATTCCACCTTGGAAAGCGCTTTTTCCGCAAATGGAAAACAATAAGGAATTGATTCAATTCCAACGTGAAATTGATCTTTATTTTAAGGGCTATCGCCCGTACAAATTTGAACCCCATTTGAGCTTAGCTTATGGGAATTTTGCCATCAATAAATTTGAATTAGACAATATTTCTTTTCCTGAAACCATAACCTTTTCTTCTGTAGCTTTGGGAACAACTCCCGATGAAATAACTGATTGGAAAATAATAAATCGGTTAAATTTGGGAGAAAGAGCATCCCCATGAAAAACCCATATCTAGTCGTAATTGATGTTCAGGAAAAATTATTTCCCATCATGCATGAAAAAGAAACTTTCCTGAAAAATCTGCAAATCCTGATCAAAGGATTTCAATTATTTAATCTCCCAATTCTCTTAACTGAGCAAGTACCGGATAAACTCGGTCCCACCATCGAACCAATCATGTCATTACTCCCCGATTTAAAACCCATTTCTAAATCATCATTCTCATGCGCAGGAGATGTGGGTTTCACGTGGCAAGCTGGGAGTTATTCCAGTTGTGATGGTGTTGTGTTGGCCGGGATAGAAACTCATGTCTGTGTTTACCAAACAGAGCGTGATTTGATTCATCGTGGACAACATGTGGAAGTGGTGACGGATGCAGTTACATCCAGAGATTCCAATAACCATGGAATTGCATTAGATCGAATTCGGAATAATGGCGG
>Ga0209044_1000836_pt1 | contig 21888 bp, 25 predicted proteins | sample SaaInlV_130m_DNA_FD_184655 | JGI IMG/M metagenome (GOLD analysis project Ga0209044, IMG submission 184655) | Marine microbial communities from expanding oxygen minimum zones in the Saanich Inlet - SI037_S4LV_130m_DNA (SPAdes) (version 2) | ecosystem: Environmental > Aquatic > Marine > Intertidal... | reverse complement strand
TTGTAGTCGTGTATAAGTCCTAAAAATATTATGTCAAAATTAACTCCACTGTTTATTATATTGTGTAGTTTAGTTTTTAATTCTTTTTTTATTTCTATGTCGTCTTCTAGTATTAGCGTGTATCCATTTGTTGGAAGATTATTTAATATGTTTTTTACTAGTAAATGGTGACTTAAATAACAACCAATTTGACCAGGATATTTAATATTAAAAAATTTTGGGTCATACTCGATATTTGTGTCATAACGTTTGAACTGGTTTGAAATGTTAGGTTCTATTGTAGTAACGCATGTTCCATCCCATATTTCAAGTTCTGGTATAACAGATTTTATATTATTTTCTATATTGTTTAATCGTTCATTATGATTGTTACAGTGTATTATGTAATAATTAATCAATGACATATAGTATAAATAATATTATTTATATCAAACATTGTGATTTTACTTCTTTTTTCATTGTAAATTCGCTGTATTTTGTTACAAAATAATAATTTTGAAAAAGGTCGTAATATGGATGCTTGTCTCGAATATCGTAATATTTGTGCTTAATTTTTTTAAAAATTATTTTTTTTAACTTGGTTATATGAGAATAGACTTGTGTTTCTTCTTCATTTAACGGATATGCTTTTTTATTATTTTTTGTTCTTTGTAAAATTGAAAAATATAACTCGCTAACCAGTATTCCTATCATAAAAAGTTCTTGAAATGGTATCTCAAATATGGAAAATCCTTTTGGACTCCAGCGTTCAAAGTACATTGTATCTTTTAAGTCCATTTCTAACTCTATAATACCGCTTAATGCCTGTAAACACATTTGTATAAAGTACACATGTGGTATTTTATCTACAGTTGTCCATTGCCTGTTTTCCATATTATGACTCCATATTATGTTGTTGTTTTCGTTTTCAAGATGGTAAAATGGACTCATACATTTTATTTCTAGCATACCTATTTTTTTATTTTTATGGTTGGTTACTATGCCATCCGGTGAAATAAGCAAATGAAAATTACTGTTATCTTCTATTTTTAAATCTGGTAAAAAAGGAAAAAATAACTTGTAGTTTTCGTGTATGTCAAAATAATCGACACGTAATGTTCCTACTTGTAATGCACATACATCGTATTGTTCTGCAAAGCAAATAAGTGCAAGATCTTCGTATGTTGTTCCCCATTTCATATGTGCTTCCATCATTTGTGTAATAGGTTGTTCTATTTTATTATACCAATTTTCATTTAGTTGGTCTTCGGAAGTCCATTTGTCCCCCATTATGTATTTACCGAGTGAACTTGCAGTACCATTTGACAATGCCCTGAGTTTTAGCCATAAAGGACTTTTTTGTACTACATTAATATATTTGCTTCTGTCAATATGTAAATCATTGAAACTTTTATCGCATATATCGCGTGTATAATTATGTTTTAAACAATTTTCCATATGACGCTTATAATAGCGTGTTCTAGCAATGCAATCAAAATCAAACTGTGATGGTGTCATAAATTAAAGTAATTTAATTTAATTTTAAAAATGTTTTTAGTTTTTAGTTTTCAGTCTTTTTAGTAATTCTGCGCTTTGGCTTTACTGGAATCGGAATCGGAAGTTCTTGCGCTTCTTCTTCTTCTTCAAGAACAGGAACCTTGTTTTCCTCTTGTTCTTCTTCTTCACTGCTATCTTCTTCTTCTTCTTCTGGACTGTCTTCGGGATCATCGATTAAACATACTCCCTTAGGAATAGCATTGTTTGCGTATACTCTGATTTGATGAGCTTTAAGAGAAATACCAAAACCAGGTGTTCCAGACCAACAAGACGCTGTTGCAAGAACAGTGCATCTGGAATGTCGAGGAATAATTGTTAGTAGTTCATCAACATCTCTGATGTGTATTCTTGAACCAGACGCGTCATAAAACTCTGTAGTAACTTCAGAATCTTGAATTTGAATATTTACTTGAATATAATTTGGAAAATTAGGATTGTGTTCTCCAATCAAATCGGGACTTGGTGCTTTGTTCTTGCTGTACTTAGCAAACTTGACAATAGGATTGTATCGCTCTTCGACAACGCTTCTTGCGGAAGAAGCATCCGTCTTTTTCTTTGTAATGCCTAGTTCATAGGCAATTTCAGAAGAATAGTTAACAAAATTTTTGTCAACATTTTGCAAAATTGTTTCAAGTTGGTTTGCATGATCATTGTCGTTATCAATGCTTAATTGCAAGTTGAAACCATTTCCTTGAACACCCTGACCAATACCAAATGGTGCTCGCATTTTAGGAAGCTTCCATAGAGGCTTCTTGTTGTTGTACTTCATAGCAATGCTTCTTCCTCCATATTGATTTAGTTTTGGTTCTCCAAATTGAACGCCATTTCCTTCTTCACCGATCTTAGTACATGTTGGGTTAATGTCTGAATAGTTAGTAACAATATCTGACTTCGACATAATTAGTTTCTTGAAATAGAGTTTCTTTGTTTAGGGTTGTTGTGCTGTATAATATACTATACAGGGATTTTTTAAATCATTTTTTAAAAATTATTTTGAAAAGGTGCTTAAAAACAACTAACATAGTTGTAAATGACAGAATATGACGACAATAAACTTTTTTATGCAAAGACGGTTCAAGGTCATGTTATAAAAACTCTTTTTGAAATTATTAAAGGAACACTTGAACACGATACAAATATGCGTATTACAAAAGACGGTATTACAATAAAAGATATGGATGGTTCGCATACTGCACTTGTGCACATGAAACTCAATGCTGATAGCATGAACCAATTTGTACTCAACAAGGATAAACTAACTGTTGGTATTAATGCTCATAAGTTTTATTCCCACTTAAAGACTATTTATCGAGATGAAATTTTAACACTTTTTATTGAAAGGGGTAAAGAAAATGTTATGGGTTTCAGTGTGTATGCAAAGGGTGGTTCGTCGTTAGCTGGAAGTAGTTGGGTAAGCGATAGATATTTAAATATTCTTGATGTTAATGACGAAGAACTGCATATTAACGATAAAGATTACAATTTAATTGTAAATATGTCGTCACAAACATTTCAAAAAGTGTGTCGCGAATTTAAAAATATTGCTGCAAATACCATTACCATAATACATGATAATAACTTACTAATTTTTGAAGCTAAAGGAGACAGTTCAAGACAACAAACTTATGTACCTCTTAATAATGATCCAGAAGAATCTAAAGAACAAGAGCACTATCACGCTACATTTAATCTAAATAAAATAGTTGAATTTACTAAGTTCCAATCTCTTTCAAGTACAATACAAATATGCATGAAAAAAGAATGTCCTATTATATTTAAGTGTCCTATTAGTGACATAGGAGAATTAAAAGTTTGTGTAACACCTGTATCAGATGAATATACCGACTTGTAAAAATAAATCTAATATATATCAAAGAATGCAAAACATCGTATTTATTGATATAAATGAATGCGTTGAAAAATCTGTTAAACATATTTTTAACTCGAAATTAGACTTAAAGTACATAAATCCAAAATGTGCAGTTTTTAAACACGTAGAAAAAAGAAATTTAAATATTTGGATTACAGTAGGATTATACAATAATTATAACTTGATGACTTATAATAAAGTACATTGTGGATACTTGCTTGTATACGATACCTTTGATTGTAATTTTTCTATTTTAAATAAACTGAATAACGTGTATAACCAATTAATAAAAAAAACATCAAATATTGAAGTAATAATGATAACTTCTAAGGAACCAAACATAAATTTTAAAAAAGATATTCTTAAATGGTGTATCAATAAAGTACCAGGTGGAATACCATACACTGAAACAAATAATATTAATTCATTGAATATTTATTAATAATTTTTTTCTTTCGTGTTTTATTGTTGGTATAAGGAATACTATAACACTGTTAAATAGCTCGAATTTTTTTTCGCTTTTTACTTTTAGTAAAAAGCTTTTATCTAGTATCTTTATGCTTACATACAATGGTTCGGTTTTAAGTACTATACCTGTTGTTTTAAAGTGAATAGTATTTTTTGACCAATATTCTTCGAGTTCATAAATAATATTTAATTTTTCTTCGCCTCTTTTGAGCTTATTTAAAAGAGTATTTTTATTATTTATGCTTTTTATTATGCTGTCATCAATTTTGTAATCACTAAATAAATACCTGTGAACTATTATATCGCAATATCTTCGAAGAGGAGATGTAAAATGTGTGTATATATTATCAAACATACTGTGTTTATCGTCTTTGTTATTCGAAATTATATAATTAGCACTATCATAGTACAGTCCTTTGTATTGTAACTTTTGTGTTTCATTTAAATTATTATTTAGATTTTCATTTTTTCCATTATAAACACGTAATATACAGCTTTTGTTTTTAGTTATTTCATTTGCTATTGTTATGTTAGTTTTTACCATCCAATATGCAACAAGGTCGTGACTATCTTTTGATTTGGATAAATTAAACAGCGTATTTATGTCCTTGCTAATAGCGTTTTCATAAGAATAATTCTTTTTTATATACACGGAATCCCTTACTATTTTGTAATTTATACAATTATTGTTTTCATACGTGTAATAAACAGATACACATAACTTTTTAGTTTTTTCTTTTAAACTCATAAGGTCTTCGCAAATAATTTTTGGTAGCATATGTATTGGTTCCTTTATAGCTGGGTAAACAGTAGAAAGATTATTCAAGGCTATGATATCAAGCATTGTTTCTGGTTGAACTAAAAAGGATACATCTGCTATGTGCACTCCTATTATAATTCTGTTATAGATTGTTTGAACACTAAATGCGTCATCATAGTCTTTGCACGTAGCAGGGTCTATTGTAAATGCATTTATGCATTCTCGTCGTGTTAGTTCTTCGTTTATAATATTTTCATAATAGCATTTTGGTTGTTGTACTTTAATTTGCTTGCTTAATAAATTATTTTTATGTAGTAAATACTCGTATTCTGCTGCTTTATTTCCAATTTGTCCTATTATTTGTACTATAGATACCTTATTAGTGTCTTCTGTTGGTTGCACAACAGCATAAACGTTTGTTGTTTCGTTTTTATTTACTTTTTTGTATGCAACAACTCTTTTAGTGTTGTTACCTTGATGCGATACAAAACGATACAATGGTACTCCTTTTTTATTAGTACCATATGTAGTTCTTTTTTCCAAAATTATGTGCCCTAGTTCCATTAATAGTGGTTTATTATTTTTGATCATTTTCTTTTTTAATATTATTTATAACGCCTTTCATAAACGAATGTTTTCCCGACGATTCAAATATTTTTTGAATTCGTTCAAGGTCATACTGTATATCTTCTTCTTTTAGATCACCTTCTTCAAACTTACGCTTAATTGTTTCTGTAAGTTTAGTTGTAATTTCAGTTATTTTATCACCATTAATAAGACTTTGGATAAATTGCTCTGGATTGGATAAATTATTAGGTATAATTTCTGAAATAATTTCTTTTAAAGTACGAGTAAGTATGCTGTTATTGTCTTCAAATACTTCCTTAAGTTTATCCATTATCGCTTTGAATTCAGCATTGTTAGTTGGGTTATCTAAACTTTTCAATTCATCACGTATTGCATAGTCTAATTTTACAATTTCGATAAATTTATTAGCGTAGCGTTCTTCTTCTTCATTTACAGGTATATCATTTTCTTTTGAGTAATTATATATACTTATATATAGCCGTTGTAGATGACCCCACAAAAATAAAAATTCATTTGGATGAGTTGCCCATATTTCTTTAAAATCAAGACCTCTTATCAGTTTTACTTTTTCTTCCTTTTCAAACATGTTAGTATCGGATGTTAGTATACTCTTTAAGTACGGCTTAAATGAATTTTTTGTAAAAGTTATATACTCATTAATATCCGATTTATTATAATTAATATAACATTTCTTTATTTGTCTATCAAATTCTGGAAATTCTTTTTGGATTGCAGTAAATACAGTAACTAACGTTTTTCTAAACACATCTTCACTCATTTACAATGATAAATAAAATTTTCGTTATTTTTTATCGCATTAAATCATATATTATGGAAAATTTTATACGAATAGAAGAGTTATATGACAGTCAAGCAAGAAGAAACAGAGAAAAGCATAAATTGTACGAAACCTTTTTTACAAGCTGTACGACTAAAATTAAAAAAAGTGCATCAGTATTCAAACAATACACATGTACTTACGATATTCCACCGTTTAAAATAGGACACCCTCAATATAACTCAATTGATCTTAGAAATTATATTGTTAAAAGATTACGACTTAATGGTTTTTTTGTAAAATACGACACAGCAAATAGGTTGTTTATTTCTTGGAAACCAGAAGATTTTAATTACAATAATTATTGTAAATATATGAATTATTTAAATAACAAGTACGATAAAGAAATGGACCAAAAATTAATAGATGTAGCTACGAGCTCTAAAAAAAATAATCAAGATACAGACATAGGGTTGATTACTTATGGTAATGAAACCAATAACGACATAGTGCCTGTTAATCTTAAAAAACTTGAAAAAATGCGACTTTAACACTCGAAATCATGCTTAATAGTTTTGCATATATCGTACCAATTATTTTTAGCAACTGTTATTTTGTGTACAAATTCTTTGTTTATTTCTAATTTAGATACTATTCTTATTGCAGTAGCATATTCCGAAACACTAGCATTATCATGTAATACAATACCATTTTTTGCATCTTGTACAAGTTCAATATTTCCTACATTTGCTTCTGTAACAACAGGTAGTCCTGCATAGCAATAGTCGAGTAATTTCGAGTTACCATATGGACTGGGATTATTGGATGGTCTTGTTGGGCTAAAATCGATCCCAATATCAGCGTGTACTAAATAACTTAATCTTTCGTCGTGTTCAAAAGGGTAGTGAATAAAAACATTTTCATTGTTACAGAATATTTTATCTCGTAAAAATTGAAGATGTATAGTATTTTTAGGACTATAGTCTTTTACGTCTACATCCGGTAAAATAAATTTACCTGGAAATATATGTAGTTCGTAACTATTACCTAGTTCTTTCATTATTTCGCTCATCATAGTTGCAATACGTCCATTGTCTGTTTTTATTCTTCCAATGTAAATAAGTTTACACGGTTTAGTTTGTTTACACGGTTTACACGGTTCATTTAATATACTTAAATTTTTAAATGCACTTTGCAATTTAAATGGTAACAATGCAACATTTTTAGTGTTTTCCGAAAAAGCATTTACGTACTTAGTAGTAAGAAAATTATTTTCAATGCATGAAAAATCTATTATTTTATCTGGTACACCCATTTTAGAGGTTTTTAATTTTTTTAAAGGATCTTTTTTTAATAGTTTTTGTGCAGGTGCTAGTGATTTTTTCTGCTGTACGTATATTATATCGAAAAAATTATAACCCCAATCATACAAGTCTTTATTGTAATTTTTAAATACCCAATCACGCAATTCTTTATTTTTTATCCATGATACTGAATCGCCTTTTATTCCAATTTTTATGCTCTTTGTATCAAGTACTTCTTTTAGATCTTTGTATCTTTCTAGTATATTATGAATATTTGTTTCTCTTATAAACAATACATAGTCTATATTTTTTAAAAAATCTTTTGTTATACTGTTTTTATAGTGTATATTATTAATTATTTCACTATTTCCTGTTGTTAAAAAATAAACAGTTAATCCTTCTTGTAATGCTAAATAATAAGCAACATTTTCCCCTTTGGTTAAAGAGTAGTGATTTTTGGACATTTTTTTATGGTCTGCATTTTCATTAATAATCAATATGTTTTTCATGCTTTACTTTTAAAATTAAAATAATGGAGTTTAAACACACGAATTCGTCTAAAAAATAAAGTTATTTTAAAATAAAAAGTAAAACTAAATTATGTCTCATTCTCAACAAAAATACGAATCTCTTGTGGATGACCCTCGAATCTTGAATCAAGAATGGTGTTGTGTATCATTTGTGTCACCAGAAAATCTAATTCAACAAAGAGAGCTTTACTATATGAATAACTTTATGTACGAAGAAATAAACAATTATATTGGTTCTTCTGCAGAACATATGGCAAAAGAAGCAAGTAATTTGGTAAATAATATTTTTGAAAATATTATCGATTCGTATGGCTCTTCATTAAGCGATCAAGATAAAGAAATGGTTGAAAAAATAAAATTAATAGCAAGCAATAATAAGGTTAATGAATCGGAATTTGTTAGCAAATGTGCCCGAAAGTTTTATTTGAATTACAAGGACATAAACGATAAATATATTGTTTATTGTGACAATAACTACCAAAAGCTACTTGAAAAATACCAAAAGAATTTTAATGATGAACAATGCAGTATTCGTGGATTTAAGGTTCGAGGTTCATATAAAACTTACGAAGAAGCCACAGAACGATGTCAAGAACTTATAAAATACGAACGTGGTGTAGGTATTGCTATTGCCCCTGTTGGTACTTGGGTACCATGGGATCCTAGTCCGGATGCTATTCAAGACTCCGAATATATGCTTCCGGAGTTAAATAAGCTCATGACAAAATACAATGAACAAAATCGTAACAGAGACATAATGTTTGAAGAAAGAAAGCAAGAACTACAGTCTTCAAATACAGTAAATAAAACTTCTAATCCTACACGAGAAAGACTAAAAAAGAAGCTTATGGAAAAGGAAGCAAAGCGTCTTAAAAACGATATTGAAAAACAACAACGACTTGTTGAACTTGAAGACCAAGAACATCGGGAAAATTGCTCTTAAAAACAAAAAAATATTTTTAAATGGAAGACGAAGAAATTAATTTTACAATAGATTTTATGAAACTTATTGAAAAATATATACAAACAAAATCAATAAATGTTATGGAACAACGGTTTGAAATATTAAAAAATGAGCTTGTATCGCTTTCGGAAGAAATGCAAGTAGGCTCTTTTGTCGACTTAGATACCAGTATTTCGCTTACTAATGATATTAATGATACTGTTTGTTCTTCTATAATGGCAGATCTTGGGTCTATGGGGTTTGATTCGATACCGGAGCAAGGTGTGTATGTACGATTAAAAATGAAGCAATAAAAATAATTTTTATTTTGTTTTTGAAATTTTTATATATCTCTTTTTTTTACCGTTGACAACAGTGAATTTTTGACCGTCAACGACTATATTATCAATAGAACTGGTAGTTAATACTTGCATAAGAGGATCACACTCTTCGTCTTTTAATTTATTGTATTCTTCTAGTTTTACTGACGTTTTTTTCTTTATTGTCTTGTAGTAATCTACTTTTGTTTGTGTTTTTAATATTTTAGTAGCTAATTCACTGGCATAGCGCTTTACATCATCATCACTTGTTTTATCTAAGTAATCTATTGCATATATTTCTTTCATTCGTTGTGCAGAATTTGGATTTATATATTGCTCTTGTGGATACGGGTTAAATACCTCGTATTGATATTTTTTAGGCTCTTGTTTTGGTGGTTCTTGTGGTTCTTGTTTTGGTGGGTCTCTAGAACGTATATGTCTATGATGTCCTCTTCGACTATGATGTTTTTCTTCTTTAGTTGTTTGTTTTATTTCCTCGTACATGGAATCAACTTCTCCATTTAGATACTTGTTGAGGTCGTGTCTAAATTTATCATTCATTTTAATTTATTTATACATTTTTAAAATTTAACATTTACGGACAAAAATGATTGAAAAATTTATTTTTTAAAATGGACCAAGCGGACCAAGCGGACCAAGCGGACCAAGTGGACCAAGCGGACCGTATTAAGGATAGTATCGATAGTTTTATATTAAAACAGAAGCAAGAATACGCTATTTTTGTAATAAAAACATTAAAAAACTCTTTAAATATAAATTGCGAAAATTTTATTTTTAAAAATGATTTAAAGGATTAATGTATGCTTATGTAAACATGATTTCTTCTATAAAAAAAAATTATAGTAATATTGAAACCAAAAAGATTATGCTTAAAACACGTAATGGAATGGTAAATACTAAGCTGCATTATGAAGGTAATTATGCAGAAAATGGTAATATTCTTGAAAAAATTTTAAAAAAACAATACATGACACAAGAAAAACTTTTTGAAAATAAAATTCCAGTTTATAAACTAACTAATAACGATGCTAAAAAATCGTTATTAGAATACCTTAAGACCAAGTATGATATACAGATGAATAGTGGTAATAAATATTTTAAATTTATGGATCAAGATGATGTAACCACCTTGAAGACATCAGAACATTTGGTTTATTTTAATACAAATCCAAAATATTTTTTGCTTTTTTGTAGTATCATAAAAGAATCAACGGTGTATCTTCTTATTAACAAGCCTACTGAAGATGTATACTTGTTAAGTTATAAATCTAAAAAATCTTATAACGGTGACTGCATTTTAGAAGGGGAAATAATAAATAATTCTTGTTATTTGGTTTCTGATATAATTATTTACAAAGGTGAAAAATGCAATGATTCTATGAAAGACAAATTAAAATTATTAAAAGACATAACAAACAATATAGACGAAAACTCGAGTCTAAAATTACAAATTAAAGAATTTGTTCCTTTGTGTAATACTGTTTCATTTATTAGAGATTATTTACCTTCATTAAGCTATAAAAATATTGTAAATGGACTCGTATTTCGTCCTAATAATGGAGCAAAAAATAAAAATATTATAATGATTCTCAATAAACCATTTCATAATTTAAAGCTGTTCAAAAACTCCAATGAAATAAAGACAGCTACTAGTACAATTAAAATTAAAGAAGGAATAAATAAAATAATATTTAATGCTTTTTTATCGCCTAAAGGACCTGATATAATTGAATTGTTTCTTAAAGATAAAGAAGACTTAGTAAAATATGGTATTGCTTTTGTACCAACAATAAAAAATAGTTTAATGCTTCAAAATATTTTTAAAGAAAAAAATAACTGCAATTTATTATTTACATATTCTGAAAAATATAAAAATTTTGTTGCACAATGTAAAACAAATGAAAATGTAACTACACTAGAAACTATTATTTAAAATATTTTACTATAATATAATAATGTTCCAAGGTTTTAACTTTCAATCTGCAAACAATTATGCTGCATTTCCTCAAGCTGGAGGTTACCAACAGCAAGAACAGGTTCCATTAGTCTCGCAAGTCGCGCAAGTCGCGCAAGCCGCGCAAGCCGTGCAAGTCGCGCAAGTCGCGCAAGTCGCGCAAGCCGTTGAGAGCCCTATTCAACAAGCCGAACCCACTAATTATCAAACTGCCGAACAACAAAAAGCAATGCAACAAGTTGAGGTCCAACAGCAATCAAATGTTTCTGGTCATAACGAATATGAAGATAACTACTTGTCTACACAAGGTTCTTTTATGATTTTGGATGGAACTGCTGTTAATTCCAATAGACAATATTCCAATACTATCGATAATGCACCTGGTTATACTACCAAGTTTGGTAATGGAGCAATAGCTGGAAAACCTGTTTTTGGTACTCTTGACCCAAATAGTGCATATGCGTCTTTCTAAAAAATGATTTGTTTATAAAAAAACTTATATGGACAAAGAAGCAAATAAAATATTTCAAAAGAAATGCCAACAAATGGCTATTGACAGAGAAACCTATATATTGGCATCATCACTTGGTATTGATTATCATAATAAAACCATTGATGAAATTAAAAAAGAAATTGACGATGCATATAATAAACCAGACGAAGATCACGAAATTGAATCTTATTACAGAGAACATGGTAATATAAACCGTCCGGAAGCAAGAAGACGTGTCGAACAAATGAGACAAAGAGAATATTATTATGGGATGTTACACTAATTATTTCCTATAAAATTTTTCATTACACCGTCTTTTATAACTGCATTATTTTTTCTTACTTTATCGAATCTATCCATAAAGCTATCAGTATCAAGATGTATTGGTTTTGTTTGGCGTTTGTAACTTTTCTTTACGTCATTTACGTATTCTTCCATTAAATGAAGAACCGGAACAAGAGGTGGCATATACGTATGCACAGATTTGTAATTTGTATCATTATTATATCGGTATTGTTCTATTGTTTGGTTACCGCCAAACTTTTTTAAAGACAACCGTGTATTACCGACTACAAGTTTAAAATTTTTGTCTTTATACATTTGTTTACCTAACATAGAAAGCATACTCATTTTTTCATGCATACTTTCTCCTGTTTCGTTATCTATTAAATACCTTGCAGCGCATGGAAATGAGCAAAAATTACCGTACAAATTAAATTTTCGAGTATCGCTTATGCTCATAGGAATACCTATTGGAAAATTTGAAAACATTTCAGTACAATTCCAACATACATACGGTGATTTTTCCAGCCAACCATTTTTGTAAAAATCCATAACATTTGTTACTTTACGTCTTGATTGTGTTGATTTCATGTCAATAATATTAAAATTACTGTTTTTATCTTTTGTATAAGGCTGTATCATAGATTGAATATTTTCCAAATAATCTAGATTAGAATTAGCAATATCAAATGTTGGGCACTTAATTTCGTATAATTGAATATTGTTATTTAAGTTATCACCATTTGTTTCATCTTCTTCATTTATAGTATCAAAATTATTAGTTTCATTGTATGATTCTGGCACAGTTGTTTCTTTTTCGTTGTCTATGTTAGATACGTCTTTATTATTTACTTTAAGGTGTATTATGCAACTATCTAATATTATTGACAATTTGTTACTTTCTTCTTGAAAAATGCTATATTTTTTATCGTTGTTGTTGGTTTCATTATTGTCTTCTTTTAATTTAGGACGTCGTCCTCTTTTTTTGTGTACTTTTTCTTCTGGTGGTTGCGTTTGTTTTTCCTTAGGCTTTCGTCCTCGTTTCTTTTTTTCGGTACTTAAAGATTCTTTCATTTAGCATTTAACCTTTTAATTTTCTTCATAGTTTCAATAAAAAATATTTAGGTATTATATAAGATAAGCATCATTATGAATATGGAAGGTGCTGGTTTTGGTTCGTTGGTAAAACGTGCTAGCCCCATGGTTGCCGCTACGGCTATGAAAGCATTTAAGAAAGGATCAGCTGCTTTGTCTAAGATTGCTAATGATCCTCAGATGAAGAAGATGTTTATGGATTTGTTTGAACAGGTTATGACTACTGGTTCTCAAGCTGCACTTGATTCGTTTGTTTCATTTGTTGACACTATCCCTACTGGTGGTGTTCAAACTGGTGCTGGACGTCGTCGACGTGGATCTAAGCGTCGATCTAGCAAGTCCAGCAAGAAGTCTAACTCTCAGTTGATCAAGAGCTTGAAGAAGCACTACAAGAAGTCTTCTAAGCGCAAGAGCATGAAGGGTGGAAAGAGATGCTCACATGGTCGTCGCCGATCTTGCAAATCTAAGCCCGGACCTAGGTCTAAGTCCCCTAAGCGCAAGTCTCCCAAGCGTAAGTCCCCTAAGCGCAAGTCCTCTAAGCGAAGAAGTGGAAAGCGTAGATCGCTGCCTCCTGCTTTGAAGGCTTGGAATAAGAAGTTAGATGCTTATCAGGCTGATCATCCCGGTGTTAGCCGTAAGCAAGCTATGAAGGCATGCAAGGGTCGTGCTTCTCCTTCTAAGAAGTGCAGAACCTCTAAGAAGCGCAGATCCTCTAAGCGCCGAAGCTCCCGTAAGTAAATGTCTTTTTTAACTTGTTAATTATATTAATTATTATTTAACTAAAAAATGATTTGTAAAACTATATTGCAAATGGAAATACTAAGTCATAATTTTTACGATGATTCCGATCCTTATTTTATGGATAAAAATGGTCGTAAATTTATGAAACCAAATCGTTATGGGTATAATCAATGGATAAATAAAAATTACAGTAATTACAAACTCAGTGATTCAATTCGTACTGCAGATGAAGAAAACATTAATATGCTTTTACCTCATCAAGCATTTATTAAGGAATTTATGTCTCTTGGGTCTCCATATAGAGGATGTGGTATAATTCATGGACTTGGTTCTGGTAAAACGCGTACAGCAATTGAAATATCTGAACCTTATAGAGAAAAAGGTTATAAAATAGTTTTTATTTCACCTGCATCGCTTGCAGATAATATGGTTGAAGAACTAGGTAAATGGGGTAATGATGACGTTAAAAATATAAAAAGTAGTGTTGACCGAAAAAAATATTTGGAAAAAACTTCATATACATTTATATCAAGTAATGGTACACCATTAAATAATGTTCTTAGAACTCGTCTTGAAAATTGTATTGTTATTGTTGATGAAGCGCATAACTTAGGTTCAATGATGGCAAATAAACAAAATAAAAAAGCAACTGCGTTTTATAAATGGCTTATGAATGTTAAAAATTGTAAAATAATTGCACTAACAGGTTCGCCTATTATTAATGATCCTTTTGAAATTGCTCTTATTGCTAATGTATTACGTGGTCCAATGGATTATGAAACAAGTATTGTCAATGAAAGTTCTATTATTAATTATAAAGCAGTATTTCCAGAAGATCGTGAAGAATTTTACAATTTATTCATAAACGATGACAACGATGGTATTAAAAATGAACTAATGTTCAAACTGCGTATTACTGGACTGTTTTCATATTTCTATGGTGTTATTGGTACACAACTACCTAACATTGAAGTAGAAGAAGTTTATGTTCATATGAGTGAATATCAATACAATATGTATGTAAAGGCTCGTGATTATGAAAATAAAATAGACAGAATGAATTACAATAATTCAAACAAAGAAGACAGTAATATTGTTTCTACTTACAGAAATTACAGCAGACAATTAAGTAATTTTGTTCCACCACCTCCTCTTGAAGAAGAAGTAAAAATATATGAACTATTAATTCCTACGTATGAAGTATCCGATTGGTCAAAAAAGCAACAAAAAGATCTTATGAGTAGTTTTGAAAACAAAGACGACTATTTAAGATTTCTTGAAGAGTTTGATGCTATGGATAGCGAAGACGTAAAAGCAAAAGCTCTTTCACATATTCCGAGTCTTGTACAAGTCCAAACTGTAAAAGTTGATAAAAAGGAATCTGGTATTAAAATGCTAAAATCATTAATGACCGATACTAGCTATTTGCGAGATCCGGAACAAAAATTCATAAAATATATTGGTACATATAGTCCAAAAATTAAAAAAATACTAGTAAATATGAAAATTGGTAATGGTAACAAAGGAAAAATATTTATATACTCGCATTATAAGAGTTATGCCGGTATTGAAGTATTAAAATCAATATTTAAAAGACTTGGTTACCAAGAAATAAACGAATCTAATATCAATACTATTAATTTTGATACTATTGGTGCTAAGCCACGATACGGTTATTTCATTGGTGGTATGAAGAACGAAACCCGTCATAAAATAAAACAATTTTTTAATCATCCTCGTAATATACATGGTGAATTAATGAAAATATTCATGGGTTCGTCTGCTGCAGCCGAAGGTATTACATTAAAGCAGGTTCAGCAAGTGCATATTATGGAACCATACTGGAATAATATACGTATTCAACAGGTAATTGGTCGTGCTCGACGTCTTGGTTCACATATAGGATTGCCAGAGAATGAACAAACGGTATATGTTTACAAATATTACAGTGTTTTTGCAGATGATCAAGAAAAAATTGAAAATGTTACTACTGATATTGCCATAAATAACAGTGCATTGAAAAAGGAAAAACTCGTTAATGCATTTTTACGAGTTATTAAGACGTCAGCTATTGATTGTACGCTAAACTACGCACAAAACTCGCTAATCGAAAAGGATTATGTATGCTATGTTCCAAGTTCCAATAAATTAAAACATGAAATATCGTGGTATTCGAATATAATCGACGATATAAACAGTGTTGGTCAGGTAAATTATAAGCCTGTAATAGAAACAAATAAATATATTGATTACCCAAGACCATATCACATAACTATTTTCAAAAAATACAATCAACAGCTTTATGAATCACGTGATAATTTTGTTGCTGGAACAATTGAGAAAATTTTCGGTAATAATATTGTTTTTAATGTACAAAGTAAAATATTAAATGTTGATGATTACTACAAAGATTATTATATACACTTTTTTACACAAGTGCAGCACGGACGTATAATAAAATCTTACAATGCATCTAAAAAAATATTTGAACTAAATAATTTGGATTACGATAAATTAACTGATGGTACCAAATTTTGGGTATACAGGACAAAGTATATTGCACACATTATAAATGGAACCATTGAAAAGGATGATCAAGGTAATATTATATTATACGACAGAAGTGCTTTAAAAACAGAAAATCAATGGATTAAAAGATTTAGTATTACTATTTCTGAAGATGAAAAAAATGCTATTATTATTTAGACCACTTGGTCTAAAAATTTAAATTACTTTATAATATAAAAACATGGAAAAAGAATTGTTACGATGGTGTATTCTCAATGGAAATAATACTTATACACTTAATATATTTGAAAATTGGGATAAAATTTTTGAAAATAAAAATATACAAGAATCAAAATTTATAATATGTAGTAATATTTTTGAAAATAATTTATTAATATTTTATATTGGTACAAATAATAAATATTATTTAATTGAATGTACACGGTTTACACAATTATTAATAAATAAAGAAAACGATCTTGAATCACAATATAATTCTATTAAAAATTCTCTTGAAGAAACAAATGAAAAAATTGAAATTAATGAATTCGAAAATTTACAAGAATCATTAAATAAAATAAGTAAAAAAAATAATAAAAAACTTTTTTCAAATTACAAACAAGAAAAAAATTTAAATAAAAATGATTCTTTATCAAGTTGTGATTTTATTTTTTCACAAAATATTGAATTATGGGAAGAATTTATAAACAGTTCCGAAAATATTAAAGCACCTATGTTACAATGTATGACAAATGAAATTGTTGATAATGTAAAAAGTGATAAAGTTAAAAGTTTATTTTTATCATTTCCATTTAAAATTAATTCGTATAATTTTATTTCTAACAATTTTATTGAACTCAATGAATTAAATTTATGGTTTTGTCCAAATTTAAATGACACAAGTTTAAATAATTTAAATAATATTAAAAAATTATTTATTCATCATTGTTCAAATGTTACTTTAAAAATATTTTATAATATTATTAACTCAGATTCAAAATTAGAAACACTTTATTTGGAAAATATTAACTTAGAATGTGTAAAGAAAAAGTATGAACCACTTGTAACAGAAAAAATGTGGAACAGTTTGTACGACAAAAAATCTTCTCAATGTTTGAAAAATTTATTTATTGATTCACAAAATCTTGATAAAGATAATATTCAAGATATACTAAATAATTTTCGAAACATTGAAAATTTTGTAATGCATGATAAAGTATTTAATATTATTAACAAAGATATTCGCGATGGTTATAACAAAAATAATTTATTGTGTATTGAAAATGTCGATAAAACAATGCAACGAATTGTACGTAAATCAGTAAAAATATCTTCTTTGTTGCGCGATGAAATTCAAATGCCTTTTTCTGATTCTATGTTACATATAATTAATAAAAATAAAAAATGATTGCTTTTGTTATAAAGTTTAAAGAATAAAATATGGAGAACGTTGATTTTGATGACAATAACAATTATGAAAAAGAAACCGAATCAAATGAATCAGAAATAGTCAATGAAATGTCAGAAGAAAACGAATATATGAGCGATAGCGAAGATAGTATTGAAGATTTACAAGATTTACAAGACTCGCAAGATTTACAAGATTTACAAGACTCGCAAGATTTACAAGATTTACAAGACTCGCAAGATTTACAAGACTCACAAGATTTACAAGACTCGCAAGTTTCTCCTATTTTAAGAAAAGGTAATAGTATATTACGTAATAAACTTACAAAATATGAATTTACACGAACATTTAGTCTTCGTGTAACACAATTGCAAGGCGGTGCAGTACCGATGGTCCCTGTCGAACCTGGTATGACAATAGAAGAAATTGTTAGACGGGAATTTAATATGGGTAGAATACCACTTATTATTGAGCGTAATTTCCCTCGAGAAAATGGTGGTGTTTATCGTGAGTATCACAAGTTAAACGAATTAATAAATGTATCAAACTTTTAAGATTTTACTATTTTTTTGTAATTTTTATTAAATACTTTATTTAATAATGATGTTTTACTGTTTACCCATGTAAGACCTGGATCAGCACCCCAAGTTAGCCATGATAAAATAGCTCTTTTATTATACCAATCAGATGTCAATGGTTTTTTAGCGTCTTTCCATTCTTTAAATCCTGGATAACTTGTAACTACATGGCGTGCATACCAGTTTCGCATATATCTAAGATCTTCAATGGATATTTCGCTTTTTGTTGAAAGCTGTTTTGCACGCTTCCATCCAGTATCAGTAGCTCCTTTAAATCCAGCTTTTTTTAACTCAAAAGCCATGCAAGCCCATTTTTTAACACTTGTTGGAACTGGAACCATGATATCACTTTTTTTACCATGGTATTGCTTCATTTAATATTAATATAGTAAATATTTTAAACGTAACCAGATGCTGTTAATCTTGTATCGTTAATAAGTTTTACTTTTAATGTTTCAGATGTTTTAAACGCGGGTTTTTGGTCACATGTTCTTAGTGTAATATAGACAGAGTCTGCATTTTCAAGAGTATTTGGATCAATAACATTGATTAATGTAGTAAAGCTATGATGGTCGTCTCCATTTCCTATTTTAATATCATTCATATGTGTAATAATATCTCCTTCTTTTACTTGTTTTTTGAGATTACTCTTTTTATGCACGGAAGTAATCTTTATACCGTTAATAATTTCATAACCAGTGTCAACAATGTCGTTAAATGTTACTTGTTCATATTTTATTCCAAGCTGCATGTAAACAATAGATACAGACTTATTGTCTTTATATGAAGAAAGAATACGCTTTATAGAGTTTACAATAATATTACTATTGATACAGCTCTTTTGAATAGTTTGATTATTAATGTTTTTAAGAGTTACTATCATACCAATTAATTGTGAAGACATATTAACAACAGGCTGCCCGTCACATATCATAGTTAAATCATTATTAAGTAAAATAGTTTCTGGTATACCAGAGTTTGCTTGGTAATGATTATGGGTAACAATACATGATAAAAGTGGCGTAGTTTGTTCAGAACTACTTACACGGTTAAATGACATAATATGTTCACCAATAATAGCGTTTGTACCATTACCCCATTTTAAGTGTTCTGATTTCGAAATAGTATTAATTGGCTTTAGTACTGCTATACCATTAATAAAATCAATACCGACACAAGTACACTCATATATCTTATTTTCTGGTATTATGTGACAAACTACACGTGTGACATTATCAATATTGTATTTTTTATTGTATGGTACAATGTTTGAAAGAGAAGTAATAATCAAGTTTTCTGGATAATGCACAAAGTATCCTGTACCGTTTATTACTTCTTCGCCTACGTAGGTTATAATCATAACAATGGCGTTTATACAACTTTCATAGACATCACTATACGACTTTAGTATATTATTAGTAGGTAAGTTAATAATATCCGTAACTGTTCCAGATATATTGCTTATAATATCTGTTACGTTATCTCGTATTTCTTCTACGTGTATAACATTATTTAATTCTTCTTTTTTCTTTTTTATAACTCGTAAAGTAGTGGATGTTTCTTCTTTAGCTTCATTCAAATTTTTTATAACTTGCTTTGATGCTGAACGAAAACGGCTTCCACGACGAACAGACGACATACTATACTGTTAGTGAATAAAAAAATACTTTTTGTAAAATTATTTTATAGTGCTAGTTTATAAAGGATGAATATCAACGAACGTACAAGTCTCCGCCAAGATAAAAATGTTGTTTTGGTTGATGAATACCAAAGTATGCAACCCGGTGTATACCAATTAATTGATTTCAATCAAGATAAATGGTGTGATTCCAGAAAAGAATATGCTGATCGTATTGGTAGTCAACCTATGCATTTTTACAAGCCTTATGAAAACGCATGTGTAGTTGATGAAGGTTCTAGACTTCGAAATTCCAATCTTACTAACAAGAGATACATCAACCAATTAGCTACTAGACCATTTACTGGTCATGCTGCTAAAATGCCAGGAAGAAACAATGTATCCATTAATCCAGATTTAGATTCTTCACTTCGTACTGGTATTGCTACAACTACTTTTAAGCCCGTTGAAACTACGTCTGGTGTTTCTATTGATCGATTTTATACTTTGCCTGAATACGGCAATCCCCAAAGAGTAGAACACGTCATTGAATCGTGGGTACGAGGCGGAGAACATACTCGTGATGTTATTCGCCGACAAGATTATGCAACAAGGCTTAAGTCAAAGCTTGTTAAAGTATAAAAAATTTTTTAATTAAACCCAATACGTGTTACACACAGTACACGCATAACCTTTTATAAGATCACTGTTTTTTGAAAATACAACGATCTCTGGATTATTTTTTTGATTACATTCTTTGTTATTGCATTTTTTTGTTTTTATACGAGGTAATGTTCTATCGTATTTAATATTTACCGTTACATTATAGTCTCTATTATTTGATGTTTCACGGTATATGTAATTTTTATCGTGTATTTTGTTTAAATTATTGTTGATATTACCACATGACTTGCATTGTAAAAATGTGCTGTCATTATTGTTCAATAATTCCATAAGGTTGTCACACTTTTCGCAAAACTCAACGACCATTTATTATTTATTTATTTAATAATTATTTGCAAATCATTTTTTAAGCACTTATTGTCCATTTGTTTCCACAATTAGCACATGTAATAAATGTAGTGTTTCCTTCATCTGCACTACGTGTTTGCTTTGCTTCATAATAAGTTTTATTTTTCTTGCATCTATCACACGTATATAGGTTTGAAGTTATTAATCTGTTTTCCATTCCTTCTTTTATAACATTTTCATAATGGATTCGATGTTCCTTCCATTTACCAGGATTTAATACTTCTGGCTGTATGTTGTTAAAATTTTTTATACCACTGTAATAAGAACTATTCTTATCAATATTTTGCAAAACATAAATAGCATTATGTGTATAAAGGGTTATGAAATCATTGTTTAAAAAATCAGCAGGCTTTTTATACTGGTTTAATGTTAAATTCAAAATATAACTTTCTATTTCTGTGAGTTTTTCTTCATCGTCAAAAGTTTTTCTTAACTGGTTTATTACGTTTCTTCTGATTATATATTGTTCGTCATTACCTTCAAACCGCTTTTTAAAAGTTAGCCTTTTCTTTTCCATTATATAGCCGTATATTTAGTATGATCATTTTTTTAATTATTTCTCATCCTTATTATCATTTTACAAATCATTTTTAAATGCATTTCAATATTGTCTTCCATTTCATATTGTACTGCTATGTCATCCATATAAATGGGCGTTTCTTTTAGATTTAACTTGTCGTATATAGCTCTTAGAATAAATTTCTTTTCAGAATCTTCTAACTCAGAATATATAGATACTTTTTTTCTGTGATTTTTTCTTCGCTGTTCTGCTTCTTTTTCTTTTTCCTTTTCTTTTTCTCTTTCTCTTTCTTTTTCTTTTTCTCTTTCCCTTTCCTTTTCTTTTTCTCTTTCCCTTTCCCTTTCCTTTTCCCTTTCTCTTTCTCTTTCCTTTTCTCTTTCCGTTTGTTCTCTTTCCTTTTCTTTTTCCCTTTCTCTTTCCTCTTGTTCCTTTTCTCTTTCCTTTTCCTTTTCCCTTTCTTCTTTACGCTTTAGCTTTTTCATTTTCTTTCTTTCTTCGCGTCTTCTTCTTTCGTCTTCGCTTTCGGAATCACTGCTATTTA
>Ga0209044_1000753_pt1 | contig 23616 bp, 24 predicted proteins | sample SaaInlV_130m_DNA_FD_184655 | JGI IMG/M metagenome (GOLD analysis project Ga0209044, IMG submission 184655) | Marine microbial communities from expanding oxygen minimum zones in the Saanich Inlet - SI037_S4LV_130m_DNA (SPAdes) (version 2) | ecosystem: Environmental > Aquatic > Marine > Intertidal... | reverse complement strand
ACGAAAAAAATGTGGAATTGCGCATTCGTGATATTAGTCGTGTAGATAAGAAGACACCAGTTACTACCGATGAAACATTATATGAGATAGCTAGTTCAAAACAACGTATCAATAACGAATTATTACGTGCAATAAAAGAATCCGCTGTTGATTGTAATATTTATTCTGGAATGAAACAAGGAGCGAATACCGACCCACATGTATGTTATGGATATGGATTAGTCGAATCAAACAACTATTCTTCTTATCCATCTTTTAACATAGATACAAATGTCAAAGATGGACTGGACGTAAAAACTATAAACTGGAAAGGTGTGAAAAAGACAGTCAATGGAGTACAATATGCGTTGAACCCAAAGACGAATCAACTATATGATTTAGACAGTTTCAAACGAGCGCAAAAAGGAGAAGGTCAGCCTGTATATATTGGAAAATACGAATTACAAAACGGTAGGGCATTAATTGTATAGAACCCTGATGTTGTTATAACAAACATACAGAATATCATATGTAATACAATGAAACATATGATATGTAGTTATTGATTTAGAAACGACGACGCTGAAAGACTATACCTTCTAATGTGTACCAAAATTCATCAACAGAATCAACCGACTTGAAAGATGAACCATCATCAAATACCACCTCTACAGAGGCATTTACATATTCACCAGAGGATGCAATTGTATACGCACCAGTTGTATTCACTTTACTAATTCTTTTATTTTCAATGGGTGCATTTCCATCAAGTGCTAATGTAGTGGCCTCGCTATCTGTGTATATATTGATGCTTACACCAGAGTACAATCCCGTACGCATAATTTCAGTTATATCTGAGTTGACTTTTGCATAATTTGTGGTATTTAGTTGTGTAGCCATTGTATACTAAATAATTATATATTATTATTATAGAATAATATGTCAATACCAATACGGTATATTCCTAAACGTTTATCACCAACAGACAGTGTAAAACAACGTAACAGTATTAAACAATCACGTCAAATGTACACGCGTAAGAAATATTATTTACGACCACATGTAAAGTCATTTGTATCCAAACCATCAAATCACGTTTCTAATGCAAAACGTATATATAAAGTCAATAATGTGAAACCTTCATATGGATTGGTTCGAAAAACCGGATGTTCTTTAAGAACTTTAGAGAAAATTGTAAATAAGGGACGAGGAGCCTATTATTCATCTGGGTCGCGTCCAAATCAAACGCCGGATTCATGGGGGTATGCACGTTTAGCAAGTGCAGTGACAGGCGGTAAATCGAGTGTAATTGATTATCATTTATTGAAAAAGGGTTGTAAAAAAACGAGTAAAGCGTTGCGTTTAGCTACGCGTGTAAAACGAAACAACAAAACAAATAAACGTAAGAAGCAGTAGAACTAACTAAGTGCGTTCAAATTCCAACAAAATACATTTAATGGAATAAAATATAAAAACAAACGTATTATTAGTTTATTAGATTTGCTAGTACAATATGAATGAAGATAATAATGTGATGACTATAAAAACTGTACAAATACAGCCGATCCGTAATATGATTACGGCCATCAAAGACATATTGACAGATGCGACTATTACTTTTACAAAAGATGGTATGAAAATCATTAATTTCGATAAGACGCATACTATTCTAGTAAACGTCACCCTGAATTCTTTCAAATTTGAACAATATGATTGTGAACCTGAAAAAATAATTGTATGTGCAAATACTCTTCATTTATTTAAGGTAATTTCGACAATGTCAAATGACGATACATTATCTATGTATATTGATAAAGCGGATTACCACGATGGAGTTGTATCTCATTTGGGTTTACAATATGACAATGGTGACATAAAACAATGTTATAGCCAAAAACTGAGATTGATTGACCCGGATATGGAAGAGTTGATTGTACCTGATGTGGAATATTCCACCATTATTAATTTACCCACAACTGATTTTCAAAAGATTATTCGTGATTTGAATGGAATATCAGACCGAATTGAAATTAAGTCAGTTGGCAATGATTTGATATTTTCATGTGAGGGAAATTTCGCCAGTTCCAAAATTTATCGTTCAGAGTCTGGTGGAAATATGGAATTTGTGCAGAAAAAGGATGCATCTGTAGTTATACAGGGTGAGTTTTCACTAAAGAGTTTGAGTCACTTTATTAAGTGTACACCGTTGTGCACCCATTTAGAAATGTATTTAGGAAATGATTTACCTCTTATTGTTAAATATGATGTAGCATCATTAGGGTCTATTATGTTGTGTTTAGCGCCATTACCCCCAGCCTAAATAGGATAAAAAAATTTCACACTATCTATACGTGAAATTTTTTATTAATTTATTTATAGTAACTTATTTATTTTGTATGTATACGAGTACTTTCTTCAAACCGTTCTTTTGCATCTAAATACTCAATGCCTGTTCCTGGAGCATACATAATTTCATTATATACGTCTTCATACCGGTCAATAATAAGAACCAGATTTTGGTATAACCTCTTTGACCGTTCGATTGATTGCGCCTCAAATGAATTGCATGGACCACCATATTCATAAAGCCGGTTGTTATTTAATGTCTCTGCCTCTTCCAATAGGTTCTTAGTGATAGGAGTGGTAGGTAATACCTGTAATTGTCCATATAGAAAGTACTTTCCATGACCAAAATTTTGAGAATTATGTTGGTATTCCGTAAGTACTGATAAATCCAGGTCGGTAAAATATTTTTCACCAATCTGGGTTAACCATATCATATCTTTCAATGATGGATTTGACGGGTCAACGTCGATGTATGAAAGAAGGTTTGTAGTTGTCATTATCAATGAAGTTTATGGTCGATACTCTTTTTTGCGCTTTTCAATTTTCTACAAAAAAACAACTACCATGTATTCAGCAATAAACGTTTGTAATACAAATCACAATCATGGTCACCTGGGCTCCAGCATTGGAACAGTGTAAAGTCGTACCATTTGAATTCACTGTAATCGGTGAAATATGAAAACGAATCTTCGAATAGACGAACTGTTTTTCCTACATGATAATATTTGTAAATTGGAAATGCAGTGACGATATCTCGACCATTTGTAACGCGATAATGAGAAAGATTTGGCTGTTCATCAAACGCTTTTTTCCATTTTGAATTTCCAACACGTGGACTAGCGAAGGAAACCACAGTAACCTGGTTGGGTATTTCCTGTGCTAATTTGAATCCACATAATGTTGACAATGCCGCACCTAAGCTGTGGCCAGTTATGTAAATGGAATAATCATTGTATTTATTCAATAGTTCCTTTACAGTAGAACATATTTTGTCGTATACACCATTTTCGCACAATTGATTGTAGAATCCACTGTGGACCCATATATCATCTTTGAGCACCCGTTTGCGTATTTGTAAATCATAATACCAATCGGTTTTAGATTCACTACCCCTGAATACTATACATATTCGTTTGTCTATTTCGTTCACTGTAACCCCAGCTTGTACATCCGTTTCTTCATCGCTGATAAATGAATGTACTTTACCCGACGGTACATTGGTTGCTATTTCAGTCAACGCGTCTTTTCTTTCATCGCTTAGTTCGAGTTTATCGATTGTACCATTGCCCTTTATTTTGTTAACAAACGATTCCACTGTTTCATCCCGGTCTTCTACTGTGAATGTTTTTCCATAGTTATACACTAACATAGTTATGCGCAATAAATCGAGCATATCTGCATGAGGTATTGTGATAGTTGTATCCATCAATATACAATATATGCAGTAAAAAAATATCTAAATATAATTGATTAATAATATATTGTCAGTAAATCACTATATCCAACCACAATGATACCGTTTTTATATAGTAACGGTCTTACTATTTTCAATAGTAACTGAACCAGGTATATTTGTAGGTGTAACATGTTGAACCAATGTGTATACAATAGGTATTTTCTTTTGTGATTTATATCTAGAATGTTGTTTACATAAAATGGCACCTTGTTTGATAATATACATGATTTGTTTTTTATCGAATTCAATGTCTTGTGGTATAGTTGCAACAATATGTGATGACGATTTGTCGTCTACATGAAACCATATATCGATTGGGTCTGCCGAATTAATAACCTCGATATTGTCCCGTGCATTTTGGCCAATTTTGAATTCAATATCAATACCCAAGGGTGCAATATATCTAGATTCTACTTTCATGTTTTATGAATTTATGAAAACAAAACGATTTCATAAATTATCAATTTTACATCAACTATATGGATGTTTCTAAAATTCAGGTTCATGTTTTTTGAATAAACACCCTTGTTTCAATAAATTTGGTATAGATATAATACTGTTTGGGTCTTGTAACTTCGTATTATTCAACCAAATTTTGATAATACAGAAGTTTTTTTTAGGTGAAATGGTAATACCATTTACATATGTGTTGTGTTCGTTTTTAATACATAGTGATTCGCCAGATAATCCATAAAATAAATTTTTCCATACTTCAGGGACATGTTTATTGGTAACTTTATATGAAAAACATCCACCGTTTCTATTTTTTGGGTCTTCCCACATGGGTGTAATACCATCCCGCATTACAAAAAGCATACAGTTACGTACAACATGTTCGTGTATTTTGTTATTCAATGCAATCACTGATTCAACACTGTCAATATTGTCCATTAATACAGTATAACTGGATAAATCCCAGCTTTTGTTATCTGGTAAATGGTAATACATATTCCATTTATCATTCAATGAATGTAATTGGGTAGGAATACTCACTGCATCCATTGTGATTACGCCCGTACAATATAATGTGTAAAAATCTTTATACCCTTTCAAAGTTGTTTATGACAAATTCAGGCTTAATCTCTAGTCTTTACGTGATATTTACGTTCATCTAGTAAAATATATTCACGTGCTTTTAGTTGAAATGTATTGATATCATTATCCATAATATCAACTACGTAATCATGAGAGAGATTACAATCAATATTATTGTATCTAAGATATCTTTCTAAAAATGCAGTAGAAAATAATTCATTATTTACATACATCCACTCTTTCTTCATAATAATATCTATTTTTGTGTTATTAGTATTGACCGAAATAGACAAAAAACCAGTTTTGGAAACTTTAGAACAATCTTCCCATGATTGTATTTGCGGGTCACCTGTAATTTTCACGCGTGAAATATAAATATTCTCAAATTTTGCGTACAATAACTTGTCAACAAACGTATTATTCAGGTCGAGTTTGTTGAGTGAATGTGCATGGAGATTTATATCACGAAGGAAAGTATACCTTTTAGATATAGAATTGTTATCATAAACAAATTTATACGTCTCAATATATCTCTTTTGATTACCTAATACTAATGAATGAGTTGTCCAATTTGATTGAAATGGTTCGATACATGTCTGATAATATATGGCTGGTATATATTCATATCCGTACAGAGACAAATCGCTTACATACGTTATATATGGATGTATATGATAGAGCCACGTTATTTGACGCACAACCGTTGTTTTCATCGAATTATACTTAGTGAATGCAATTATACATAGTCTCTCTACTGTATTCTCCAAATAATCAGTATAAAAATTCGCCAATACGTCATTATCTTTTTTTTTCTGGATATCAATATACAACATAAGTCCTCCAATACATAAATGTGCTGTGAATAAACCTATGTATAACAGTGTCATATGGAAGTAATTATTGTACTATATTTAAATAGGTTCTCGAAGTTACATATTTCATTCGCATAAAACTAGATATAAAAATTATATATATATTGTAAGTTGTAATAACTATGTCGTCTTCAAAATATCAAAACGGATTGTTTATTTTTCATCGAGATTTCCGGTTAGATGATAATATTGGATTATTAGAAACATGTAAACAATGTAAACGAGTATATACCTGTTTTGTTTTTACACCAGAACAGGTGACTGATAAAAACAAGTATCGTTCTCAAAATGCGATTCAATTTATGATAGAAAGTTTAGTAGAATTGCAAGAAACCATACGAAATGCAGGAGGAACCCTGATTACATTATACAGTTCTCCGGATGGAGCAATTGAATATCTAACTGACAAATTATCAATCGACTTTGTAGGGTTTAACCGCGATTATACTCCATATGCATTGAAACGAGATAATCTGGTTCTCCAACTCTGTAAAAAAAAGGAGATAGAATGTGTAGAATATGAAGATTATTATTTGTATCCACCTGGTACAGTAAGCACTGGTTCAGGGACACCATATAAAAAATATACACCATTTTACGACGCGGTAATAAAACGTAAAGTACAATCAGTATCAAAGTCTACTCGTTTATCATTATCATCAACTACACACTCTTTCAAACATGCAATTACATTGCAAACCGCATTTAGTAAATATGCTAGTAATAATACAGATATATTAGTACGTGGTGGAAGAACAAACGCTTTACATAAATTAAAAAATGGATTACGAGAACAAAAACATTATGATGACACACGTGATTATTTTATCAATAAAACAACACATTTGTCGGCGTATATTAAATTTGGGTGTATTTCTATTCGAGAGGTATACCATACATTTGTAAAAAAGTATGGAATCAAACATGGATTGATAAGAGAACTTATATGGAGAGAATTTTTCGCACACGTGTTGTATGGATACCCGGAAGTAGTTGGAAAATCATATCAAAAACGTTTTCAAAATTTAGCATGGGAGAACAATCATTCCATGTTCAACAGGTGGAAGGCGGGAAATACTGGTTTTCCTATAGTAGATGCATGTATGCGAGAACTAAATGAAACTGGCTATATGCATAATAGAGGAAGAATGACCGTTGCTAGTTTTTTGATAAAAACATTATTAATAGATTGGCGATGGGGGGAACGATATTTCGCTCAACAGTTAACAGATTATGATGTAGCATCTAATAATGGTAATTGGCAGGGGATTAGTGGAACGGGCGTTGACATGAAACCATATTTTCGTGATATGAATCCATGGATACAAAGTAGTAAATTCGATAAAAATGCGGAATATATAAAGAAATGGGTACCAGAATTGGAGAACGTGGATGCCAGTGATATTCATACATGGTACAAGAAAGAAATCCGTGATAAATACAACAAAAAGAAAACATATGTCAATCCTATGGTAGAATATACCAAACAAAAGGAGAACATGTTAAAAATGTATGAAAATGCACTATAAAATGTACGAAAACGCACTATAAATGTAAAAAATTGAAAAAGAATATACTGCATATCTAGCATTATCAAACATTACAACAACTCAACATCCGGAATGCAGTTTATGACGATAGTAAAGGTAAGGGCAAATTATAGACAACAGCTTGTTTATAAAGAATGGTTAGAAGAGGCAACAAGAGCGAAGCGTACAGAGATGACATCATGGTTATACGGCATGTATTTGCAACCAACAGGTGCGACATTAGTAGCCCCTTGTACAAATAATACCGTAACTGTGAGTAATAAGTAGAGAGGCGTGAATGGATTCTGTTAACAAAATAAAAAAATACATATGTGTATTTTTTTATTTTCGAAGTTAGTGAAAATATCAAAGTGTATTATTCAATTAGATGTCAAGAGAAATAACATTTTTGTCAGATTTGTTTTTTCTACGATTCGTACGCTTAGGCATATTAGTATTTTGCATCTCATTCAATGATGAAATCGATATCATGGAGTCATCGCCCTGATTCGAAGGAGCCGATGGTTGTTGAATATCAATTGTGCGCGTTTTCAATCCAGACAATATATTATCAATGTCGCTGTTTTGTGGGCCCTTCATTTCGGGTCGTTGCGTAGGGGTTGGAATCTGTTTTGAACTATCATTTGCAGCCTGAAAATTATTATTCATATCAATTCCCTGTTCACGGAACATAGTTCCTCGACTTGCATTGATATCTGGACGGTTACTAGGAGTTTCTGTAAATGTCATACCAGGACGTTGTGGTGGGGGACGTTCTTGGGTATTTACTGGTGCAGGTGGTGGTGGTCCCTTAGGCTTGTTATTGTGGTCTTGCATCAAATTTTGGGCGAATTCAAAACTGGGTGATTGTTCACTAAGACTACTTACCGTTGCATTTGTAAACATCTTCATCAACTCTGGACTTTGCTTGATAACATCATTAAACCCAGGAGCTGCTGTAGACAATGCCTTATTTGAAAAATTCAATACTGCTCCACTGAATCCTAAACGTAGTAATAGTGACAGTTCGGGTGCCATCTTACCTCCCTTATATTTGTCATGTAGTTCAACAAAAATGTCTTCGTAACTATCAATATCTTCAGAAACTTGTTCCCCCCAACCATCTAAATTTAGGTCAAATGGATTAAATACTGCATTACCGTATTCTAAGGAATTGATAAACGTCATCAACCACCAACCCTGTAATTTAACAGCATCCTTTTTACGCTTGTCATCCATAACTGATTCGTATTCATCCTCAATCTCGTCAAACGAAGAGTCTATTGTGAGTTGGCTACTTTGTTTCAGTTGTCCCTTCTCATACCATTCATCCATCTTTTTCAACATAAGTCGTTTTTTACGACGCTTTTCACGTTCATTCATATTCGAAGACTTTGATGGGCCAGACGCAGGAACATCATTCATTTTAGAAAAACCATCCCATGTTTGCGTATTTCCAATGCTTTCTCTAGTTGCATTTCCTAGATTTGCATCATTTGGTGAATTTTCGTTGTCAGCTGGTCGTTCAGTTTCACTGTTGTCCGTGAAACCGCCTATTCCAAAGAGATTTGATGCCATACCACTCAAAGACTTCGTATTATCACTATTTGAAGCAGATTCATATGAACCAACATCTGCTGCCAAATTGTTCATTTCTTGTTCTAAATTATTTAAATCGCCTAAATCCAATTTCATATTATCACCAGATGCTGACCTTTTTTTATCATTCATTAATAGTTCAATTCCCGAACCAAAATTGACGGATGACCCCGACGTTTTTGAGTTCAAATCCAATGAAACTGGCTCTAAACTATCTAAACTAATATCAATAGATTCCATCGTTTATGATATTGACACAAGTTTTATGTTTAAATCATCCGCATAAGATATAATATTTCTATTATTAAAGTACCATAACCCCTGTAAGAATGCATCTGCTAAATCGTCTTTTTTGGGTGTATCCATCGCATATTTCCATGTATCTAATCCACCATTCATTTCTAAAATATCACGACAATAAGCAATTCCATCACGTTTATGCGCTTTATAATTAGGGTTTGTTTTAGTAGAGTCTGTCTCAATCTCATCGCTGGTTTCTCGTTGTAAACGTTTGAATTGGTTTAACTTATGAGATGATGATACAAAATCAATGGAGATAGTATCGTCTGTCATAATAAAGTACTGTGCCACCATGCCTTGTATTGTTTTCATGCGATTCGCAATCGGTGAAATTTGATTCTCAATTAATACATGTGTAATTGTATTTATATCTGCTAATTTGTTGAATACTCTCTTTATAGACCTACCTATATGTATCAAATCAACTTCATTCGCACTTTTCGATTTTGTAGCAACAATGGATTCATAACATTGTTCGTTGTAAAATATGGAAAGTATTTCAATAAGGCGGTCCTTTTTAACTTTTTTGACATCCATGTTTATTAATAACATGTGGCTATTACAAAGTGATATTAATTCTTGGACTTTTTGTTTCTTAATGAAAGATAATTGATTTTTTTTTGTAGGAATAATCCATTGATTGTTTGTCTTTGCATGGCGTTCACAGAAATATTGAGAGTTTTTTGTATATTTGGAATTTTTATTGCACATTTTGGGTTCGGTTTTCTTGTTTTTACCAGGTATCATGCATGTGCACGGATATACGTGTATCGGGGCTTCATCAATCATACTAGTGACATTCCAATCATGCACCACAACCGGTATATCTGGGTCCTCCGTGACGGACAAAACACAATATGCCATATTTTTGATACCGATGTCAAAACTTATAACCTTCATATATGAAGGTTATAACCATACGTGTTTATATATGCGTCTTATAAAAATACTTATTTGGAAGTCTCGGTTTTTACATTGCTCATTGATTTTATGAATTGGTCTTGTGTAATTACAGGTGAAAATGTACGCGATTGAAGGTCTTCCCGAGACAAATAATTTGTTTTCAAATCACTCGTTACGTGACCCAGTGTAGGTTGATTATCATGTACAGATGCATACATATGTGGTGCAGACATTGCACTCACCTGATTTGATTGAATATTAGGTGCGGTCGCAAAACGATTTGTATAGCCTAAATCATTGGAAGATTCTCTAAAATTTTGTTCCATGACATCCACTGCATTCTTTGTGAGATATTTACGGTATTCCCAATTAGAACGTATTTTATTGTCTTCTATGAGTTTTGCATTTGTAACAGCATCATGTTGCCACGACGCTGTAATGGCCCTACCATCATTCATCAATGGAGGGAATTGTGGATATTTATTGTTTGTATTGTAGCCGCGTTCACTTTGAGGCACAGTTTCTTTTATTACCGGATATGCAGATTTTACTGATTCTGGTTGAAATGAGGGATTTGATTGCATTATAATATACAAATAGAATTATATATTATATCTGTTTTTTATTTCAAATGATTTGAATATAACATACTAAATTTCACTAGCTTTGATTGCCTCAATAATCTCGTGCTTCTTCAACTTACCAGGGTCACTCATTATACCCTTTTCAATTACATATGCTTTTAGTGCTGAAATAGTCATTTTCTTGTACATGCGATTATCAAACCCGGTATCAACCGTTGAACTGGCAACAGACAAATCGTCTAAATGGGATTCATCATTGTTTAATTTCTCAACATGAATTTCTGTTGCCTCCATGTTTTCAATATCAGGTTGGTCGTCTTCATCTGTTTCGAGTGGAATATTGTCCTCGGCTACGTCAATGACGTCTATCTCAGGTTGGTTTTCTATATTTATAATGCGAATCGGGTTAGATTCATTTAATATATTGTGGTCTTCCGTAATTGATACTTCTTCCACTTCAATATTGACAGTATCTACATCGCAACTGTCCTCGTCACCACTGTCCTTGTCACCACTCTCCTCGTCATCACTGTCCTCGTCACCACTGTCCTCGTCACCACTGTCCTCGGCATCACTGTCCTCGTCATCACTGTCCTCGTCATCACTTACATCACTGTCAATCTCAACATTTATTCTGTTGTCACCTGCATTCGCAATGGGAGATTGAATCATATTATGTGATGTGCTCATATCAGGTAGTGAATGCTGACTACTGGCGTATATAGCAGACCGCATATTTCCCAATTCACTCACCACATTATTAATAATTTCAAATGTAGTATCACATTTATTTTCTAACACACTAAGTCGTTGTTTAAAATGATATACCAAAAACACGACAAGTACAAAAGTAATCCCTAAACTTAAAATGAAAAACGATTCGAGCATTCCTATTAAACTCATTATACTAAGAATACAAAATATAAGTTATTACAGAACGAACGTCTAAATGCTTTTCACAATAATAATTGTTGATAATTGAAAACATGTAATATGATTCATAAAAAAAACTGTTTATAGTATATAATTATGAATCAATCATTTGAAAATACTCAATCGCCGATAACACCATCAGTGACAGAAACTTTGAACGTACCTAGTTCAAATAAAGAATCGAACATGTTTAGTGGAAAAAATTTTATCATCATGGTGTTAACCGGTTTACTCATATTATCATTTTTAGGTATAAATTTATTGACGTCTATGGGTAGCATAATAGAAACAATCAACAACGTATTTGGTCCATTATTTACACAAATATTATCGGTGTTTGGGTATACAGCAGGAACAGTAATTGATAAATCGACAGATGTAGTAACTGAGGTTGCAAAGTCGGGCATTGACCTTGCTGGAGATACTATACAATCAGCAGCTGATTTATTGAAGGATGCTAGTCGTAAAAATGTTGATACCAAAGCAGTGAATCAATTAGATAATTCCTTTAAACGTGGAAAGAATAGCGGTTTAGACAATGCAATAAACAAATCCGGATACAATGTAAATCAGCCTGACCCAACTACAAGTGAAGATTCTATACAAAAACCGATTACATCTGCTAAACAAAATTGGTGTTTGGTCGGTGAATACCAGGGTAAACGAGGGTGCGTAGAAGTTGATGATGACAGCAAATGCATGTCTGGACAAACATTTTCATCTAAAAATACATGTTTGAATCCAACTCGTACTAAGTTCATGCATTCTCATGCATAATAATGAAAATGACTTTCGTGGAAAATAATATAGACGTTTATTGCCTATATTATTACAGTTTTACTACATGATTTTATTACACGTTATTTCACTCGCTGATAATAAATTATTTTTGCATGTATCAACTACACAGATTGATAATGACAATGCAATTATGCTAGAATGCGAAATAATGCATGATTATGTTCGTAAACACAAACCGATGCGAATATTAGAATCAGTAGCATTGAGACAAGATGCCGAAATCGATTTTTTTGTAAAAAAATACATGAAATTTTATGGAGTTGATAACGTACGCGGTGGAACTTATAGTGATATTGAACTAACTGAAATTGATAAACAATTCATACTTCGAGAACAAAAAATGACGTTAGTCGATATGGCATCAAAGAGTAAAATAATGACATCTGTATTTGATGAATATGGAGATATTTCTTCCATTACAGTTGATAAGTTGAACGAAGAGTTATCAAAATCAATCCATCGACAGTCCTTATATGACAATGAAACTACTATGTTGCGTAATTACTCAATCGGGTATAATAATATAGAAATAAACCGATTGTTTTTAGCTGATTTAAAGTGGCTCATGAACACCGCCGCAAAGAATGCATTATGGAATACAGACAAACCTAGTTATGAGTGTCATACAACAGATATCATAATTGATACCTACAAACAAATATTGAATAAAATGAAAGCACTCTACACAATATTTTATACATATTATGATGACATCGGTATGAAATACGAGCCTCGTATTCATCTGTACAAACCAGAGACAGTACTCGACGTATTTTTCTATCATTGTCATGAAAAAATGGATTGGACCAAATGTACAGAAAAATTAGTTGCATTATTGGATTATTACGAATACATATTTTATTGTATAATATGTCGGGTAGATGAATATATTTTTGATGTTGGTACATATCCACCTGATTTTGCGTTTGCGAATCAATACAGAATACATTACTTACAATTATGTATCAATGAACGAACTAACGAGTCTCGTAATACAATTTGTGACATCTAGGATCAGACATAGCCTTACCATATGTTATGCCGAATTTTTTGGTGCACATTTTCAAATGATTGACCCATGTTAGCTTAGGAACAGGAGTACTGCTCATTTCGGAAGATTTTTTTGCGGACTTATTACGTTTAACGCGCTTAGCACTTTTTCTCGCTCCATTTGCAACTTTATGGCATTTTCCAGTTTTAGGAGGACATCTACGGGTACCGTTGGGACACTTAGGCATCATATATCATATACTGACAAAAATATATTGGTTACAAAATAAAAAATTGATAGATTGTATTAGTCCTCGTGAAAAGAAATACGCCATATTGAAATGCCTAAACTTACTAGAGATGATATGTTTCGGTCAGCAATGACCAACTTTATGTTGTCTTTTGATGTCAAAGAAGAACCCAATGTAGTACAGCAGTACAGTATACAAACGTACAACCTTACAAATAAAACAGTAAACAAAACCAGATGTCAACACGAGTATGAAGTGATTGTTCCAAAAGAAAGGCTGTTTGGATATAGAGACATAACTAGCGATATTAGTTCAACGGAAGTTTTGTGGGAAGGTAGTGAACCACTTTATCTAGAACAAGAAGTACCAACATTATCCCAGTTTATTGAATCATTTAATTCATATTTTAACGACTACAAAACATATATTTACCGTTCATTAGTCTCTTATATGCAAATTACGAACAGACCTAACCATATTTCTATAGCTGATTATACAATGAACATAAGAGTTGTATATTACAAAACACATTGTCCATTTCCACGTCCATTGACAAATATAGAAGAAAAAGAAAATGAAATCCAGTTTTTGACATCAAAAATAGAAACAAAAGTACGGAAATTGAATATAGTTCGTAGAATACTATCCGTAGAGAGAGAGAGGTCTGTGTTGAATTATAAACGTATGCAAACAAAAATTCGTGCAATGTACAATGCGGAAAATAAACTCGAGGATTGTCCAGTATGCTATGAGCAAATTATCCCAGAACAACTTATCATACCTGGGTGTTTTCACTACATATGTCATAAATGTGTAGTGAAATGTGATTCATGTCCATTATGTCGCGATGAATATGACCATTACATTGAAAATGAAGATTGAATATACTTATTGACTATTGTTTCATGGTAATAACTTATACCTATTTTTTAACTCTTGTACTTCTTTGACTAAAATCCCAATGAGTCCATTATAGTGCACATGTTGATATTCATCTCCATCCTTTTCGCCATTGACTAAATCTGGATATAGTTCTTGTAATTCATGAGCAAGTAATCCAAATTCATGTTTTCCAGATATAATATTGTTGTATTGAATAGGTACCAACGCATCTACTGTGTCGAACTCACTTAATTCTGTTACATTTTCTTTAATACGATAATCAGATGTTTCTGAAGTACTATCTGCATTAACCACGCCTCCACTACTTATAGTTATCGATGCATATGTAGATTCTTTGAATATTGCATCGGTTGATTCGGTTGCAGGGGTTGCTATGTTATCATTATGTGTAGTCATCGTAATTCCATCACTGAATTCTATTTGATTGACATGAAGTATATTTGAAATATCAACGGTTGGTCCATTAAAAGAAACATCGTCTAAAAATACTGCATCTTCAGTTATGTCAATCAAATCAGCACCAGTAGAAATAATTGCAGAAAGTGGAATAATATTGTCGGCAAAGTCACCGCTGAATTGTCCATTTACGGATAAATCTCCACCAATATAGACGTTACCGTTTGCTGAAATATCTTCACCCATGAATAAACGAGATTTCAATGTTATGTCATCATCGACAAATGTTGGGGTTGTAGTAAAAATCCCTCCCAAAGATAAATCTCCATTTGTAATTAATCTATTGTCATTACGAATTACAACATAACCACTTATATCTGTAAAACTTTTTATATAAGATTGGTCAAACTGATTTGCATCGGTGTCTAGATTCCAATCGGGAAAAACACCGGCTGCTAATAATGTTTGTATTAACCCGAACGTAGTTATAGATTCTAATTCCAATAAATCTGCTGTAGATACAGATTCCAATTCCAATAAATCTGGCAGAGGTATACCTATTGCTACTAATTGTTCTAATGTTACATCGCTTAGTGCGAGTAAATCAGCCAGAGGTGCACCCGCTGTTACTAATTGTTCTAATGTTACATCGCTTAGTGCGAGTAAATCAGCCAGAGGTGCACCCGCTGTTACTAATTGTTCTAATGTTACATCGCTTAGTGCGAGTAAATCAGCTAGAGGTGCACCCGCTGTTACTAATTGTTCTAATGTTACATCGCTTTCTGCGAGTAAATCAGCCAGAGGTACACCCGCTGTTACTAATTGTTCTAGAGATATACCACCTGCGACCATTTGTTCGACAGTATACACATTTAACAACTCGTTAATCGTAATACCATTGTCAATATAATTTTGCAATGTAGGGTCGGGTTGACCGTAGGTGATAAATGGAAGTGTTTTATCAGTAGTCGTGATTTCAGTGATGGAAGTATCAAAAATAGTTGTATCATTGCTTGTAATGGATATTGAAATGTTTTGAGCGAGACCGACAAATTCAATGCGTTTATTGGGTTCATCGTATGATAATGGGAAATTAAGGTCGGTTTCAATGGTACTTATGAAATCATTGATGAAATAATTACCCGCTGTAATGATTGAACTGTTGGAAGTTGTATCATATGATGTAGCAATAGTCATATCTGCATCCAAATTCACATTACGGAAATTCACTTGTCCACCTGCTTTCACTGAAAAATCACTTAAGGGAATATTGAAAATATACTTCGGCATATTTGTAAGTGTTACGGCATTAGCGAATTGCAAATACAAACGATAATATGGTGTACTATCTGATGTATTATCATCTACCCCAATGGTTATGTCAAAACCTAAAGCGGTAGCGAGTTTATCTGCAAATGTAGTTGGCGAATAAACCGCATCATCTGTTGTAAATACAGACTCATTTGATTCTCCCTCATTGATTGTAAATGCACTATGGATTTTAATTTGGGTTACTTCAATTGCAACTAATTCCGGGTCAGCACCACCATCTATTAAAGCTTGGGCACTATAACCGTCTGCCAACAAACTAGATATAGTTTCCCCGCCATCAAGTAAATCCACAACACCTATACTATTGGGTATTATTTGATGAATTTTAACATTTATTACTGCAGAGTAGTCGCTCTTCATATAGGTCAACTTACCGGTATCAGTCATTGATATAGAAGTTATTTTTTGCACTGCGGGTACGGTTAAGTCGAAAGCTGTCCATGATGCACCATAATCGTTACTAAATACAAATTTAGTAGTGCTACATTGCATAACAATATACTTGAGGGTGGACGAACCACAAATACCGTATCTTCCTGGTTTATAAGTTACACCATCTTTTGTAGTATTGAATGTGGTAGAAAAGTTTGTATAACGAGTCCAACTAGCCGCTGTATTTATAGCATCACCCCGTTCCGGGTCAGTTCCATCGAATATAGCTACCCAGTCTTCTGCACTGCCCCCCCCATCAGTTGTTAATACAATGATTCTAGTTAGGCCTGTATCTGCACACATGTGAGTACCTGCTTTTTGACCAACATAAACACCATTGTGGAAATCAGAGAAAGGATAAAATGTCGTCCAATTAGAATTTCTATTAAGAGTAAATGCATAATGTTTGGTACCATCTTTCCATATAGGGCTGAAAAATCTTAATCCATCGGTAGAACATACGTGTTGCAGGTACGGATGTCTCCTGTTAGGTATACCAAGGTTGATCCAAGTATTACCTCCATTAATCGAAAGCACATTCGAGCCTTGTTCATAAGTACTCATAGCCATAAATGAACCGTCATCTGAAGTCACTGACGCACCGATAACAGTACCTGTATTCCTACCAATTGTAGACAGTTGCGACCCACTGCCACTGGTTGCGGTCTCACTCCAGTTAACGCCTTTATCTCTAGAATAAAAAGCTCTAGGATATTGGGGCTTGTGCCCTGGTGTGGGGACAACATTACAAAACATGTATTGTCCATCTCTTGACATACTGAATCCACTATGAGCGTAATTTGAGTAATTATCTGTAGTTACCTTTTTTAACTCCCAATTCGCACCACTATCACGAGATATATATAAACCGTATCCCGAACTACTAACAGGAGTATTGGAGTATGCATTATTGTCTCCTATTACAATTACCATAACAGTTCCATCACTTGATGTATTACTTGCACCGAAAGTGTATCCACCATATACAGAACCGGACACTCCACTTGCGAAGTTTTTTGAATGAGACACATATGTTGCCATTATTTATATACTATAATATATAGAAATAATAGAATATAACAAATTATCCAAATCTTTGCACGAAATTTCACATACCTAAATCCTACAATTTTGCACATAACCGTACCTATGTAATAGTTGTAGAACTCGTAAATTCAACATTTGCGTCTTCCGGAATTTGAACAATTTTAATTACTGTGTCTGGATTCGTTGACGATAATAATTCGCAATTCACAGGTGTTACTAATTTATATGTACTATCAATAATGGCACCATCACCATCATCTTTGTTTGCATTATCAATTGACAATCCTAACGCTGTAACATTGGTGTAAAATTCAAATATATTTTTATTTTCTAGAAAATCGAGTTGATTCGTAACAGAACTCGTTGTTGTCTTAGATGTAATATATTGAATATTGAAATCATATACTCCACCCGGATTTGTGGTCAATCCAATGTCGCTAATTTCTAAATATCCAATATAGGTTTCACAAAAATAATCGAATGTACTATTCTCAGTTTCATATGTTGTTGGAGTTGCTGATAATAGAACCGAAATAGAGGTATTTGATATAAATCGAGTGGTCAGTGTGGTTTGATTCGATACAGAAGCATTATTATATGTTGCCTGAAAGTTGATAGAATCGACATTGACAACAATATTTGCACGTTCACCATTTGCAGTTTTTCCATCATTCGTATGTAGCCCACTTCCTTTCAACCTAAATATTACTGGTGTACGATATGTGAATGTAGTGTATGGTTGTTGTATAGATGGTCGAATAATAAGCTTTGCTATTCTAGTAAAGAGATTGTTATCAACACATTGTTGGTTGGAATTACTTGAAATAACCCATTGGTTATCGTCTTCATCATTTTGTTCTGCATATGCGTTTGTATTTTTGACATAATTATATAATGGAACACTTCTATCTTCGACGAGATAAATAGCAGGACCCGGAATACCGGCAGCGGTTGAAATAACAGGGATTTTATAGTCATCTGGACAAACTGTTCTTGCTAAGTTGGTTCTTCCAGATAATGCAGCCGCGGTTCTTTCACGTTTTGTCTGTCGAGGACCCTGTGTCGAATTTTTGTTATATTTCAAAATTTCCACTTTACGACGCATATTCAACTGATATTGGGTAGGAGCGTTTGTCCCATTATACGGGTTTTGTGGTTCAAACCGGACCGGAGGTATATTAAATAACATAAATTGCTTTCGTTGATTACATATATCTGTTAAATTTGCCATTTATATAGAAGTAGAAATTCTTTATATTCAATACATCTATTTGTACTACCCAAAAATTGATTTTGCAAACTCTCTTTATATTATTTTATTATAATCAAGGATGTTGTCTCGTCTCAAACCATACACTTCAACGCAGGTGTCATGGAACACCATATTTCAAAAAACTCTTAGAATTCCAATGAATCAGCGTGAATATTCTTGGGACTCAAACGAAAGAATTAAATTTATAGATGATATATTTAAAATTTACGAAGAAGGCAAGTACGTTGAAAAAATGGGTTCCATTATAAATTCAAATTACAATAATACTAATGATATTTATGATGGTCAACAGAGAATATTAACAGTTGCACTGATTCTCAAAGTAATATCATGTTATTCACCAAAGTTGAAAAATAAAGTAGATGGGTCATTAACAGTAGATACCGATATAGATACACTAACTAGAGAACAGATAGAAATTAAAGAAAAATATAACATGACAGTTATACCAAAAATTTACTGTGTAAATCCATTTGATATGAAGGCGTTAGTTAATATATTCAATGATAATGCTGACTCATGGACAAATTATGTATCAAATATTCATGAATTTGAATCATTTGATGATGATGAAGATTACGTTTGTAATAAATGTGATTGTACTATATCACGCAAATATAATTTTATTAGACATATAAAGACCCAACATGATTATTCTTCGAACGAATCAAACACAAGTAAACTTTATCCCGCTTTTGAAGAAATTTGTAGTTATTTTGCGATTAAGAAGTATGACGAACCGAAAATAATTGATTTATACAAGTTCATAATGAATGACATTGATATTCAGTATTATGATTGCTATGATCCAAAGTATGTTAGTTGGGTGTTTGATTGGGAAAACAACCGAGGATGCAATGTACAAACATTGGATATAATCAAGAATCCAATATTAGTTGAAATACCCGATGATAAAAAGTTAGAAATATATGAAAAATGGGAATTTTTGAAACATACGGAAAATAAAATTTATAAAAAGAATTACGGACAAAAAATCTTTGATATAGCAATTCAAATATACAATAACAAAATAACAAGAACAATCAACCTGGAAGAATTATTCAAACCTATTATTCAGAGTCATGATACTTATGTAGAAATATATAAGTTCTTTGAAATTGTGGAAAAATTATTGAAAATTATGGATGCAATATGCAATGATAAATTTGGAAGATTAATCAACAATACATCTAGAATTAGTTTAACGTGGGAGGCATATATGTGGTGTTTGTTACCTATATTTTACAAAACGAATAATATTGATGGTAAATTGATTAAGTTGATGGTTACATGGTATTTTAGAAATATTCAATTTAAAACTAGGTCTTTTAATAATCTGTGTTATTCAAATGAATTTATTCGAATCACGAACGAAGTTCTAATGGATGAACATTATGATTACTATACACAATTGAACGAATGCATAATGAAGAATAAGGACGATTCTATAAATGATGAAAATTATTTACAAACCATGAAGGTTATGAAATTCAAATCAACAAATCCTACGTATTTATTGCTATTTTTAGAAACGTGTATTAATACTGATTTACATAGAGTATCATTAGATTATACACTTGAACACGTATACTGCCAGAAACATAAATCCAACTTAAAAAATCCATCATTGATGGATTATATAGGAAATTTAACTTTGATAGAAGGTAAGAATAGTGATAATGGACATAAGGGTAATAGTGCTCTTGGTGCAAAGACATATGATAAGAAAATAATATCGTATAAAGGAAGCAGCAGCAGTGTAACGAGAGATATACCTGAAAAATACACAGATTTTGAAGAAGAGCATATCATAGAGAGAAATGCAGAAATTGTATCTTTATTAAATCGCTATACTAATTACTAACATGATGTGATTATTCAAATGTCTAATAATACAGTATCCCATGTATCTTTTTTATTATCATTCCAGCTTTCGTCATATTCACTTTCATATTCTTCATCTATGTAGCCTTTGTATAAAAAATCGTCAAGAAAGAGAAAAAGTGCTTTAAAGAATGTCATATCTATAAATACTACATATGTATTATTTATATTATTTTATACCATTTAAATCGGTCGGTCTATTATAACTTAGCTGTATACCATGAAGTAGATAGATAATTATAATTTTTGATATCCGTATCCTTATTGGCTGTATTTGTGTTTGGTCCTGATGCAACTATCTTTGATATTTGAAAAATATTTAATGCATTGTCATAATATCGCAAATTAGATAATTTACCGGTAAACCCGCCATTTTTACATACATTTACGTCATAATAGTTTTGCATAGGAACCTGGGTGAGATTCAGTCGCCCTGAAACAGTTCCATTAATATATACATCCATGGTTGTATTTTGCATACGAATAATGACATTTACCCATTTTTTCAATGGAATATCATCTACTTCAATTGAGTCATTATTCCCTGATTCAGTGGTTGACATAACTACTTTGATGGTAGCAGTATCAGCAGATGCGGTCGCCTCTGTGCGTTTTATGTATAATCCAGGTGCGTTATTGAGTTTAGATATACCAAAATTATCACCAGTTGTCTCAAAATCATTGGTTCCTTTATGGAAAACATGTTTATATTCATCGTCATTGGATAATTTATCAATGCGTATCCAGGTTGACCATGTAAACTCAATGCCACTCGATTCATTATTTGACCTGCGTATCAAAATCGAATCAGACTGTTTGGGGTCTTGTGAAATAATGACTCCACTGTCACCATCAATCATTCCATCTACTAAATAAGGACTGTTTGACGGACTGATGAAGTATTGTACCAATAAAATCCCTAAATTCAATAAAAATAGAAACACAATAACAACTAAAATGATGAATGCGAACTTAGCAATAATTGTATTTGATGACAAAAAACCGCTAGATGCCTCAACTCCGGTATCGGCTTGTTGCGAAAAACTGTTTATACTAGAAGATACAGATTGTGATAGGTTGTCTACTGATTCACTAATTTTATTACCTATATTTTGAACCCCTTCAGGCATTTCTATACTAGAATTTGATTGTGGTTGAAATGTATTCATAATCGTTTGATATAATATATATGTATAAAACGATTTGATAAATTTACTATTATTTGTCTACATGATTTTAAAAGTAGACTGCTTTACATTGTCTTTTAGTATAGAGAGGTCAATCCCATAAGAAGATACAAAATTAGTTACATTTCCTTGTCCGTTCCCATCCATATATTCGGTCCATACCGTTTGTGGGTCAATAGGTTCGGCCCAATGTTGAAACTTCGATACATGTGCATCCCAACCACTTCCAATGACAATATTATCACCAGTAGGTTTGTTTGGCATTTTTGTATCATCTCCCACGCGGCCTGATTTTATTAATTTTCCGTCTAAATATGCATCAACGTATTGATTGTCTACACTAATAACAATGTGCGTCCATTTTTGCAATGGAAAGTTATCAGTAATTTGAACAGTATTTTTTGTTTTGGCGGTGTCATTCAGTGTGAAATCGCAACTTAATACAGGAGCGTTTGCACCTAACGAAAGATTGATGTTATCAGGTCTGCTGAAAATTGTTTTACTAGTACCAGACCAACTATTCACATATATCCAAATTCCATATGCATATCGTAGGTTATTTGCACCATTTGTTATAGGTATAGCCGGTGGAGCTCCGTTTAAATCTGCAGATGCAGTTAATTCGGTTGATTTTAATAAAAAGAAATTGTACAATATATAGAACAATAGTACTACAACTATGGCTAAAATAATGGCTACTGTATTCATTTTTGTATATAATACTTGATTACAAATTAATTGTCGGTGGTGTTTTTTTCATGAAAATAGTATACATGTTTGCGATTCGTTGTTTACTCAATGTTTTTTGATAATATCGAACGTTACTTATAGCACCATGTAGACCATTTTCACTACCAACCGTAATCATATCACCAGGTGCAAATGTTGGCATGATACCACCTGCAAATGAAAATGTACGTTCTAAATGTCCATTAACAAATAAATCCGCATGAGTAGAGCTGTAATTGAATACTAAGTTATTCCAACGTTGCATAGGTAATATTAAATCATAATATGTCCTTCCATTTCCAGTATTATTTGTAAAATATATTCTATATCTATGTGATGTATTATCCGTATCGGGTTGAATGTATGTTATTTTTGGTTTACCATCACCGTAGTTGAATATAGTGGTTTCACTATTGTAAGATGCTTTATTTGTACCGTGTGCGTTTACATAGGTCCACATGGAAATAGCATAATTGTTGAAAATGGTATTATTTACATTTCCTGCCAATTGAAAATCCATATCAGGCATTTTGGTATGATTTTTCATAGAATATGAATGAGAAACATTTAAATCAACACTATCTTTCAATATAGGTATACCATCTCTATTTGAAAGCTGATTCAATATCTGCGGCATATACACATACAACAGTAATAGTAATAGTTCAACAACAAATAATATTAATACTGGACTGGTTGTTAGTTTGAACTCATTGATAATATAATACACAAATGATAGTAACAAACATGGTATATAGAATAAAAAGTAAACAAAAAATCCAGTAAACCCAGTAAATGACTTCAAATAATTACTAAATACATAAAAGAATATGGCTAATCCAGTAAATATAATAA